>Ga0228711_1003732_pt1 | contig 23655 bp, 7 predicted proteins | sample MedpolnodulmetaG_2_FD_177996 | JGI IMG/M metagenome (GOLD analysis project Ga0228711, IMG submission 177996) | Root nodule microbial communities from Medicago polymorpha collected in Santa Monica, California, United States - brown nodules | ecosystem: Host-associated > Plants > Roots > Nodule...
GATCAAAGGCCTTCCTTTCTAACTGTGAATAAGCATGTTTATATAGGTTTTTTTTTTTAATTTTTATAAAAAAATTTGTGTTTAAATAGAACCCACTTCATTTTATATTAATTAAACAAGAGATTTTCTATTGCACTCAAATATAAAAAGAATAATTTTTGGCAAGTACGATCAAAAGATGTCATTAAAATAATAAAATAGTTTAAATAATATTATAAAAATAGTCGATGAAGGTTGGCGCATTTGGTAAAGAGTTAACTTATTCGCAAAATCGTATGTTCAACTTTTGTTGCCAGCATGATTACGTCTATCTCTAAAATCCAAAATGATATAATAATTTAAATCAAAAGAAACAGTTGATTAAAAAAATCACCTCAAAGATACGTGTATACCCATTATATGTAAGATATACATAAATTTGAATTTTTTTTTGACAGAACATGTATTTTAAATATTATCAACATAAATTAAAATACTTAAACAAAACATCAGCATAAAATTTTCCATGCAAGGCACGAGTTTCAAACTAGTACTACTAACTTGCATTGTAATATGAAAAGCCAAATTTAATACCATACAATTAAATGACAAGTTAATAAAATTCACACACAAAGTAGACACACTAATTACACTATTAACTTTTCTTAATATGTGTGAAATTAGTTAAAGTGACTTATAATAAGCGACGGAAGGAGTGCATATTAACATTTCTATTTATATACTCCCTCCGTTTCATCATAAATGTCACTTTAGCTAAAAAAAAATTGTTTCAAAATGAATGTCACTTTACATTTCCAATACAACTTTAATTTTTTTTTTAACTTTACCCTCAATAAATACTCTAACTTTTCTCTCACACAATTTTCAATGCAACTTTAAGTTTGTCTTTTTCTTATAAAGTAAGGAGGACATTGTAGTAAAAATGTTATGTCTAATGATTATCTCATTCCATTGTTTAGTCTGTGTATCAAAACCTTAATCGATACTCTTTATAAAATGGAAGAAGTATTAGTTAAAAAATAATGTCAAATGTATACTCATTATAAACTAATGAAGATTCAATTTAAAATAATTACTTTTATCCACGAGTTGAACGTGAAGAGGGGGCATGGATTGTTAGAAAAGGGACTTTTACTTACCATAGTTGGTTGGTTTCCTTTTAAAGTACTCGTGTCTTGTTCTTTTATTGTTCTTTTATCATAGGGCATCGTGTATGCTTTCTTACCAAGAAAATATTAGTAAAAGAAATGCAACAATGTCTATATGTCTATTCTTAAGTGGTCGCACAAAAAACAATGTTCATAATTAACAGAAAATACGGATAGTTGATGAAAAGATTGTTTTTACGAAACAATATGGCAGACAATATTTGAGCCAGCAACGGTTTAAATTTTAATCATGGTACTATTATTGACCTTAATTTTATTCAGAACTCTAATTGATGATTTTGACTATATAGATCACTGCCTTTCGCAATCAGAATCCTATAGATTTAATCATTGTGTCTTGACGGCAGAACCTTTGGGCAATTGTGGAAAAACGTGTGAGATGTGAACACGGATACCATAGTCGTGGTTTAAACATCTCTTTCGCAGATATTTCCTCCGCACCATTTTAATTGAGTTTTTTTTTATTTTTTTATTTCGCATTTATTAAAAAAAATTATATGTAAAAAGGAGAGAGAAAAGTGATTTTGAGTATCTTGTCAAATATCAGTGCATTCATTTTTATCATAAATGCAAAGTAGAATATATTATAGGATCCTTTTATGAATTTTTTTTGTCTCTATTTATAAGATCACTTTGCTATTTCCAAGTACATTAATTAATTCTTTACCAACATATCCCTATTTATTTTATATCTTTTTCTTCGATCAACATTAAATACTAAATTTGTCAATGTTGCGATTTTGGGCTCATAATAAAAAAAATGAAAATTGACAAACAAATTTTAATTACTAAATTTTTATTTCTTAGGGGTCAAAATTTTCATTTTTTTTATTAGGGGGCCAAAATCGCAACATTGACAAACTTAGGGGGCGAAAACTGTAGTTTAGCCTAAATACTACATTGAAAACATACACTAACCCTCTCTCTTAAAGGACAAATTTGTAAAAACAATAGTAATTACAAACAAATTTATTACCACTTTTAATTTTTTTTAATTCCTTTTATTTTTTTGCAAAAGGGCCCTATAATTAGGAACGGATGTAGTATTAGGAGTGGTGAAAGTAGTATTAATTAAAGTTACAATTGAAAAAAGAGTAATTAATATTTTATTGAAAAGTGAAATAAGTCTTAGGACAATATTTTTTATAAATGAGTCACTTGTTATGGGACGGACATATTAGATGATAATTCATGGTCCCTTATTATAAACCTCTTTACAAAGGATAATAATCTCAATTTTAAACTAAGCCGCAAAGATTTTCCATACATTATGTGGACTAGCTAGTCGGCTACTATCTGGTACGAGCGTTTAAATCCAAACCACTCAAAAATAAAACCGTAAAACGATAAAAAAAATCAAAAAGTAAGAAATCAAATATTTTTGGATGTTGTTTTGAATTTCGGATCACTTTTTTAAAACCAAATCAAACTGAAAAAATAAATTTTAATACTTATTTATTATGTTATTAGTATTATATTTTACATTAATTTATTGCTTGTTGGTATTTAAACTTATTTATTGCATTAATTTAATCTATATTACTATTACTACATCTGTTGTTTTTTTACACATCTGTTTTAAATATAATCGATTATTTTCATCATGTAATGTTAATTTTTTAATACATCTGTGTTATATTTTGTATTAAACATATTATTTTACTAAGTATGTATAACATTAATATTAATAAAAAGAAAATTTGGATATCCAAAAACCCATCCAAATTAAACCGCATATATTTAGATTAGATAAGATTTTTTAGAACAATAATTCAAACCGAATCGAACCACATGTGGTTTTTATTTTGGATCTTTTTTAACGTTTTTATATATGTACACTGAATAATTAAAAAGAATTATGTGATTTTTTTAAATTATTAACGGCGTCGGCGTGTCAATGTCCAAGTTATGTCCAGTGTTCGTGTCCATATTTGTGCTTTGTGGCTAAATGTATCCTATATTAAAACAGAAAATGTTATTTGGACACCTGTTTTTGAAACCGTACGTATATGATCAAAGAGAAGACCTACCCCTATAGTATCTCTCTCTCTCTCTCTTCAATAATGCAGATTTTGAGAGCCAATTTTAACCTTTTTTGGAGGGATTTGAGAAGATAATCTTCTTATTCTAACCTCTGCCAGCTTCTCCCACGTACATGCAATGTAGGACAATATATATAACAGATGGATCATTGAAAAATTAATAAATAGTTCTCCAATGTTAAGGGATATTAACTTCACTCTTAATAATATATACAATAATTATACAATCAAACTTTCTCCAAAGTAAAGAAGGGGAACTATCATAATACTCTAATCTTTTGCTAGAAATTTTCTGTGCTATATATATATTTTTCCTACTTTGTTTCACCAACAAAGGGAAAAAGTTGAACAAAAATACAGTTCATAATACATCAAAATTATTAGCTTCAATATTACTTAGATCTTCTGACAGCGATGTTAAAGGATAGGTACTGAAATCCATTGAATTTGTCTTGTTGATGTATTCTTCACATTTTACTGCATTCACTTTAAAACTGCAACAAAGGATCCAACAGCTTATTGTAATTTTCATTAATCACGTTGCTCATTTGATAATAATCACGATCACTTTCAATATTCATCAAAGGAGAACTAAATTTGGAAAATGAGTTGTTGTTGATGTTGTCTGAAAATTCTGAACTATTTAGACAAGGCATTGAAGAGAAGAATTGATTCTGTTCAAATTGTAATTGACTTGGTTGATAATAATTACTCATACTTAAATTGTAGTTCAATGGATCAATATCAAATGTTGGCTTATTCATAAGAAATTTTCTTGAACCTTCTGTTAAAGATGATCCACCAATATTATAGTGATTAATTGAATCACTCATTAGAAGTGCTTCTGAATATTCATGTGAGGATTCTAGCATTGTGTGTGTAGCTAAAGTCCTTTGAGGTTGAGATAGAGACAGTGGCATTATCATTGATGGTTTTTCCTTCTCTTCCTTTACAAGAGATTCATTATTGATCAAGGGTTTATGTGTAGCTGGATCAATCCCTTGTTTCATTAGTTTCTTCTTCAAACTTGAATTCCAAAAGTTTTTTATCTCATTATCTGTTCTCCCTGGTAATTGTGATGCAATTTGAGCCCACCTGAGGTATCATTTCAAATTAATAATCACTTTTGAAGCATTATTAATTAACATATATATAACCATCAACATGTTTGAACATTATATATGTTACCTATTTCCAAGTGCTTCATGAAGATTGACGATAAGATCTTCCTCTTGTTTTGAGAACATTCCTCTCTTCAAATCAGGCCTCAAATAGTTTATCCATCTCAATCTACAGCTCTTTCCACACCTTTGCAACCCTACAACTCATAAAAATTATATATGCATAGAAAAAATATAAGGAGTTTTTTCTTTTAATATATAGTTCTCATTAATAAGAGACAGTTGTAAAGTAAAAAAGATATATGTTGATAACTTGATATGTAAGTATATATATTAATACCAGTATTCGACCCGTGCTGCGACGCACGGGAGAAAAAGAGCAATATTATAATGTTTGAGAGAGTGAAAGTAAGAATAGGATGAAAGTGTGGGTATTTGAATTGTGAGTAGAGTTTGTCTTGTAATTTAATTGAATTCTAAATAAAAGTCATGTTTATAGTTGCTATATCTTGTTGGGTTATACAAGTATATATGGCATTCATGCATGTTTATGGATGAACTTTATTTTAAGATTACCAGCTAGTTTAGGAACTGAACTCCAACATCCAACACCAAACATGGTTATGTAATTGAAAAGTTTCTCATCTTCTTCAGGGGACCATAAACCTTTTTTTAGTTTTTGCTTTAAAGAACAGGAATGACGACTCATGTCTGTGACTTGTGAGGACAACAGAAAAAAAGGACACAAATGACAGTTTCTTAATTATGGAGAAAGGCTATGAACAATGAAGAAGTGGTCACTGGGCACTGGCTATATATATAGAGATAAATTACCCTTGTGCTTTTGTCATTGAAACTCTTAATTATGAGTTGAAAATATACTAAACATTGTATCAAAATAAAATTTATATACACGCTAAAATAAACCATCAATCTAGTATCTCATTGTTATAGTCAAAAAGTTAGTATCTAAGCTATACTCTCTCCTTCCTAAAAAAAAAGAAGCAAAAACTGTATTTTAAATATGATAGATTTTATATATTTTATTTTATGAGCTAATCATCTTATTTATATATTTTAGAAAAGAGAAATTGTATAAAATATTTTTTTCTAAAAGTCTTTCTACCATTCACTCTTCTATTGAGTGAAACACATATGAGTCTCGCCGCTTTGTATAAGATTTATTTTTAAAGTGTGATATCCACATAAATTTTACTCAGTAAGTGAATAAATGTTATTGAAGATATTAAAAAATGTCTATAACACTCCTCTTTGAAAAATTGAAAAGAGTGTGATAGTTTGGAGTTTAAATTGATTTATTCTATATTACCTGCTGATGAGGGTGGTAAAACTCATCAGGAAATAATTGTATCAGTGATGATTTAATTATTTAAAGAGAAAAGGGCAAAATATTATAAGCCAAAGTGATAGTTCTTGTTAAAGTTACGAGAGGTGAAACCTGAGAAACTTAAAAGCAATCAAGTGGGATTTACGCCAAATCCGGTGATGCTTGAATGGATTGGTTTTTAAGAGATCCCTATTTCTCTTTCTATAAAAAGAAATTAGAAAAAAGCAATCCATCATCAACAAAAAGAGAATAAAAAAAAATAGGTTTAGTTGATCATTTGGTCTCCTAACTTATTTTTTGTTTTCAATTTGGTTTATAACTCTAAATTTTTCTTTTCAGTCCTTCAAATATACATCGGTTAATCAATTTGGCCTATTTCTGTTAACTTTAACCACAAATGTGTAAGATGTACCAACATTATAAGTAGTCCATTGTAAACGTTATTAAACAATTTAACTTTAACCGTTGATATTTTGTTTTAAAAGAGAGCAGTTGGATAATGCATGTTTATTATATCATATGGTGCATCACCAACAAATAATATTTTCTTACATTTCTTCATCTTCTTCACCTTCATCATACTGATTCATCCATCTTCATCTTTAAATCTAAAAAATCAAAAATCAAACACTCAAATTCTTCTCTCTACTCTCTCTCTCTCCCCCTCTCTCTCTCTCCCCCTCCCTCCCTCCCTCCCTCCCTCCTTTTCTAGATTTTCTCATTCGGCTCGAAACTCGACCCGAGTTCAATACAAATCTCTTTTTTGGCTCAAACTCGACTCGTTTCAAGTTCACGGACAGTTCGGTTCAGCTCGTTAGATTCAACTCGTTTTCTCAAATCACAATTTAAAAGTCAATTTTTTTTTCAAAAAATATTAAGATTTTAGATCATTGACCTTTTAATTTTTTTTCTTCAAAAAGACAAAGATTGAATTAAAATAAGAGTTATTCCAAGTATAAGGGGTATAACGAAAATACACAAATACAAAGTTAAAACTTCCATAAATATGCCTAACTAACTACATATGCTCGAAAACAAAATTACAAAACCACACTAAAATTGGTACAGATAAGTAATTGAGAAGTCCTCAAGATAATTTTCCGCTTTTAAACTTCAATAGCTCGCCGCATCAAAGACAATTGCATCAGCTGAAGATATATGAAGGCCACACTCTTAAAGTCACCAACAGAGCAAGGCTAGAAGCATTCCTCCATTCGAATCTGCCAAATAGAGAAACAAAGCATAAATGTAGTTAATTTTTTTTATATTTTTTATAACAATGTACAAACGATAAAATGGATTAGGGAACATAATGTCGAAACATGACAATATAGGAAAGAGTGTTAATATATGAACTTGTACTAACTAGTTCAACAATACTACTGTACTGTTGAGGAACTAAAAATGCATGAAGCCCCTCCTTGCTTTGCAGATCCAGAATCAAAGATCCCTACTGGTTATTCGTTGTTACATTCATTTATAATTTCAATCAACATAACCTAATTCTAATGTTATTATGTCATAGACGTTGAAGCATGTCCAGTCCAGGGCATGCATATATGAGAATTTCAACATTCAAACCATTAAAAATTTAACAAGTATAGCGACAATAATATGAATAAGAATTTTTCAATTTAAAGGAAAAATGAAGAATTTACCTATAAATCATAAGGGAGTAATGTAATTTATGTAACTTTTTCCACCTATCAACAAAAACAAGGAAATCAAGGTAAGCTAAATAAAAACAAGGAAATTCTACTATAAATCACTCAAACAGGCAATATAGAAACACCACAAGAAAAGAGACAAACTAAGAAAAGTAAAATAAACACACGTTACAGGACCAAAAATAAAAACAAAAAATTGATTATTAGAAACAAATACCATAGGAGAAAAGGAGAGCAATGATTTTCTTAGGGTGGAGTCTTCTTATGTTTTTGCTTGCCAGATGCCGCCGTCAAAAAAAAAAGTGGAGCAAAGGTTTCTATATTTTTCGATAACCATTCTCATTCTTTTTATAGGCACCCAAATTTTCTACTGGACGATAATGGTGTCTAGTACTTCCTCCGCCTCATAATTATTGTTTCTTTAGCATTTTTCCTTTTTCTTAAAATAATTGTCATTTTATAATACCAATACAACATTTATTATTTTTTTTTTCCACTATTATACCCTTATTTATTGAATTTCGTCCAACTTAACTACTCCACTAACTACAATTAATAAAAGTGTTTTAGTAAATAATACGAATTTTACCATTAAAATCAACACAATTAATCATTTCCTTAATAATCGTGCACAAACCTTAAACGACTAATATTGTGAGACGGAGGGAGTATGATACTAAACAGACGAAACAACAACCATTGTGGATGGTCTTATATAAAAGAAAAGTATTAAGTAATTTGGTAAGTACTTAAGTAATTTGTTTTTAAAAGATCTAGATAATTAATAATCGATTTTGTATTCACTAAATGTAAAAATATGGCCAATAAAAAATAATATATATTACTTAAACTAATAAAGGTAATCAAACATGTCACTATCAATTCTACGCATTCAGAATTAATTTAACCCTTATAAAAGTGGAACAAAACATGCGTTAATAAAAGTAAAATGATCTTGGAACATTTAGCATCACATATGATTATGTGTCATTAAGGAACATTGCGGTATGTGGTAAAGTGAGGGATTTAGTACCCTTGGTGGACCTAAAGCAAGCCTTTAATACCTTGTATCAGTGGTTGGGTCGTTCAACTAATTTGAGCTAATTAAGAAAATAGAGTTGGAGTTCCTAGATTAATATCCAGACGAATAAGTAAATATTAATCCAACAAATTAACTACTAATATTTGTTATTAAAAAAAAAGAGTAGCCTTATATTTTTTATTAGTGAGAAAATGAAAGAGTAAGAAGAGCTTGAAACCAAAAACTTGGGACTGTGATACTTCTTTGATAACGGGACAACAAAGGAAAATAGTAAGTGCACTGATCATCATATTATATAGTCTTATAAATTGCTACTACAAGTGTTTCAATTTTTGTAAATACTACCCCGCCACAATTCCATTATTCTTCTTGCTATGATGTGTGGTTTTTTAAAAAAATTGATAGTTGATTAGTGGATCCCATTTAAAAAAATTGTATGAGATGTTGGGTTGGATGGAATGAGTGCTTATTAGACCATCTTCAATGGAAGAGTTTTAATCTTTTAAGACTCGATACCTACTGGGTACCCTCATTGGTGAAAAATTCTTTTGGGATCCTATAGAACCTAGGGTGTCACTTAAGACCATCATTCTTAATTGGGACCCACACTCTTTTAATACTAAAAAATTGATATGTGATGGTATATACAATGTTTTTAAAACCAGACCAGAGATTGAACTGATGTGACCTTCGATTCAAGGTCCAACCGGTTTAACCGCGATTGAACCAGATACTAAAATTTATAAGTAAATTAAATAATGCACTTGGTTTTATTTATTTGTTTATGTTTTGAAGAAGACTATTACTTTTCCCACCATATGCCTTACGAGCGCGTCATGTAAATTTTTCAAAAATGCCCTTGAGCAATTCAGATTTTAAAATCCGAAATGAGATTTTTCTTTAGGGTGAAAAATGAGTTCTTCACCAATTCAGATTTTATAATCCGAAAACTTCAAAAAATAGGGCGCGTTACTTGATTTTTTCGGATTATATAATCCGAACGCCCCCTAAACACCATTTTTCAAGGGAAAAACAGTTCATATTATATAATCCAAACTGTGTCGGCATAAATTCTAAACATGTTTGTAACATGGATAGTTATTTTATGGACAATATTAATCTTCCTAACTCTCATCCTTATGTTTTGGGTCATTGTTAGCTGTTCTTAGTCAAAAATCGGGTTTTCGGGCTACTTGATCGGATTGCTCGAAAACTTCCCCAGAAGAAAAAAAATCAAGGATCAAGACTTTCTTAGAATGGACTTCCTATGGTACTCAACGCCTCAAAATCCAAAATTTCATCGTTTAGACCCATTTTTAATTTTTCATATTCTCAGAAAAATTCGAAAAAATTTGCATTAGTTTTATTTGATTTTTAGAATTTTTTTGTGGTAGTTATATATTTTTTATGATTTTATTTGAATGGTGTTTAGCATTTTGTACTTTGTTTTTTTGTTGTTTTAAAAAAACAAAATTCAAAACTGCTGAAATGTGAAAGATTTTGATTGCTGATTATACATAAGCATAGTTCGGATTATAAAATCCAAGTTATTGAAAAATGAATTCGGATTTTAAAATCCGAATTGCACAAGGGCATTTTCAGAAAAAATTACAGGGCGCACTAGTAAGGCATAGGGTCAAAGAAGTAGTAGCCTATGAAGAATGCACTTGCCTTTTGTTTTGGGCCATGCGTTTGTATTTTTCATTGAATCCCGCTCTTTACCCAAACGTTTTTGCTTACTCCCAAGTGAAATTCCCTTTTTACACTTACGTACGTTAAGTTACGCTAGTGCAAATAGCAACGTGAGTTAACTCACGCTGGTTCTGAGCGCACCAGAACAGACAGGCAGTAGCTACTGCCTTGTTCTCTGTTTAGCTTCGTTCCTTCATTCGTTCATACATAGGAACAACCATTCATTCATTCAACCAAAACTAATAATTTAGAGAACATGCATCCATTCATTCATAATTTAGAAACACAATTTTAACGAAAATTAACTTAAATGTCATAAAGAGGCGCAACCGCGCAAATGTAAATGTATTACATCCAAATCCAACAAAATGTCATAGAAATACAAAAAAAGTCATAAAATAAGACACTGTTGCTGCTCCTGTGGACTATGACTCCTAGACCTCCTCCGTGGAATCAGATGCTGGTCAAACACGCTATAATTGGTCTGGAGGCCCTCCAAAATGTCGAAGAAGAGTGGATTTGAAACCACCTTCAGAATCTCCATCGCATGCTCCACTCTGCCTCTCATGCTGCTAATGCTAATGACCTACAATGGATCAGGAGGATGTCTGGCCCAGTCTTGGTCAAAAAGAATATCCTGGTAGACAGGTCTCGGCATGACAATGTCAGGCTCTGGAGCAGGGTTGACGATAAGAGGATGGGATACACGGTAGAACCACCTAATGCACATATCTGAATGCTTCCAAGGCTCGTCGTCCGGGACCAGGTCACCCCTCTGCTGTTGGGCAACGACATGCAGAGCAAACTCCAAGAAGGCAACAACCACATCAGCTGGGGCAAGAGGCATAATCGTAGTAGGAGATTGGGGAACAGTCTGAACATATTTGTACTGCCTCAGAACCCGCTCGGGAAAGTGACACACCATCTTTTGTTTTTCGGCCATGATTTATCCGGAGTACCAGCGCACATCCTAAAAAGGCGCCACGTCTCGTCGGCGCTCGTATGGCCTCCAGTATACATGACAATGCTCCATCAAATCCAACAAGTCTCTGAAGTGTTCAGCATCAGCGAACCCCCTTTTAGGTTTCCATCTACCCACAAACGGGTTATGCCATTCGTAATCTTCATATTTCTTCCTCGGAACAACATGTCTCATGTGAGCTATAACCCATCCCTACAAACACAAAAAGACAAATTTATATCAGCACACAAGTAGCATATAAAAAACTATACATTTACGATTAACTTAAAAAAATAAGAAAAGAATATATTACCACAAGCAAGGTCATGTAACCACCAACGGTGCCAACATGTTCGCTAGAGGTAAGATTCAGCTGCTCATACAAGAAAGCAAGTCTCATCCCACCTCATGACCACAGCAAGTCTCATCCCACCCCATGACCACGTGTCTATGTCATCCAAATCCCAAATCGTAAGCATCCACAACAAATTAATGGTTTTGTTGTTCTTGCTGGCAAAAAGGGTGTAGCCAAGCAAGAGCAACAAAAACGCCTTGACACAGGCGGGCCTAATATGACTCAACTCCTCCTCCTCCTCCTCTGATAAATCCTCTCCCAACAAATGGTTACACCTATTCAACAGGTGCTCATAACGCTCTTTTAGGGCCGTGTAAATGACAAAGGCACCTGAATTATTACTCGCTTGCTCCACCGCGTCCTCCACCGGAAACAATATGTGAGTCACCATCAGGTCTACACCCTGGTCATGATGGTCATCTAGTGTGATGGTCATCTCCCCAACATGCAGATGGAAGTTGTTGGTTTCCTGATGCCATCTCTCAGCCATAGCACACACTAACCCGTGGGAGATGATGTCATACCCAGTCAGAAAGAGGGGCCTTAGACCGGATCTATCCACCGGTTCTCATAACCAAGGGTTATCTTCTATCGGCAACGAAAGTGACAAGGCAGAAAACTTAAGTTTCCTCCCGTGCGAGACGCCACACAACTTACGCTCCACTTGCAACTGAAATACAAAAAAAAAGAAAGTAAAATAAACATGAAATAATTAACTACAAATATTCTACATAAAAAATAAATCTCATGTACTCTAACAAACATTGTTAAAAAAAAATAATACGTAAAATAAGTATGACATATTCTACGTAAAATAAACATGACATAGTAGTAAAATATCATTAAATTACTTATTGTTTTATTATTCCAAAGCTTGTATGTCACGTGTTTACCGAAGTTCGGTAAAAGAGACAACTCGTAAGGCCCTCCTGGAAAGCCCCCATCCTCACCGTCCATACCAGGCTCATGCTGTTGCCGAGGAGGAGGCTGCTCATACCGCTGTTGTTGAGGAGGAGGCTGCTCAGGTTGATACCCGTGTAGAAACTGAGCCTGATACTCCTGGTGATACTGATACCCCTCCTGATACTGATACCCTTGCTGAAATTCAGGCTGATACGCCTGCTCCTGATAATGCTGCTCATGCCAGTATTGTGTCGGGTCCACCGTCTGGGATGGACCCATCTGTGACGTCGATCCCCCGCAACATCAACCCTAGCAAGTCTCGTGCCCCCACTCTCCCTCAACCTCGACTAGCCATCAGAAGCTGTAGTGCTTGCTTCTCCCTCCGTGCACTACTAGTAGGGGCAGACCTCCCTAACCTAAGTCTGTCAGTCCTCTCCGGCTCAGACATATCTGGACAAAATGCAAAAAATCTTTAACACATTTTCTCATAATTTCGACAGCAACACATGTGTCATCTTTAATAATACAACAAAAACACTATAATTTTGACAATGCCATCTGAATCCATAAACTACCACATTGAAGTAAAATTAACTATAATCAACATTTACAAACATATTTCTAACTAATCACATCATTAACAATCCAAAAAAACAAAAAAATATCATTGAGACATTTTACCAAACACATAATGTGCAATTTTCAAACGACTAGGTAATCTAACAATTTCTAAACCCTAAACTACCACATTGTACACTAAACAACATCTAAACAACAACTCCTAAGTTAATTCGTCACTAACAATCATCAAAACTAACATGCAAGCAAAATTTATAAAAACCTAAAAATGTTCAATTTCTTCAAAAATTCAAAAATTTCAACCAAAACAATGCAAAGAAGTAGGATAATCATCACTTACTTGATATTGTGGTCGAATTTGGCTTTGAATGACACAAGAATGATGAATTTCAAATTTTGGGGTGGAATTTTCGTGTTTTGCAGAAGTTGGAAATAAGGGGTTTGTGTGTTCTATGTTGTTGTTAAGTGACTTAAGTTACGTAGTGTGAGTTAACTCACGCCACGGAGCGTGAGTTAACTCACGCTGCGTGACTTAACTCATGCTAACATTATAACTGACGTGAATTAACTCACGCCACGTGAGTTAACATGCGTAGGGGTATAATCGTCATTTCACTTGTGAATGAGCAAATCCTTTTGGGTAAAGAGCAGAATTCTTTTTCATTTAATTAGCCCAAGCCCATTACATAAGTCATAACCCTAATTTCTAGTTGTATTGTTTCTGGCTTAAAAACAAGACTATTACTTTTCTCACCCTATGACATTCTCACGCGTCCTATTTTTTTTTCTTCCAAAAATATCCTTGGTTCGGATTATGTAATCCGAAATATACTTATATATAAGCAAGAATTAGCATCTCTCATATTACAACAGTTTTGAACTTTGCTTTTAAAAACAACAAAAAAAAAACAAATAAAAATATGTCAAAAAAAATCAAAAAATTTAAAAAAATACCACCAAAAAATTCTAAAAATCAAATAAAACTAATGCAAATTTTTCAGATTTGTTTTCGGATATGAAAAATTAAAAATGGGTCTAAACGATGGAATTTTGGATTTTGATGGTTGGAGTCCTGTAAGAAGTCCCTTATACGGGAGTCTTGATCCTTGATTTTTCCCTGATTTTATGGCTAAGTTTTGGAACAATCCGATCAAATAGCCCGAATATCGTTTTTTTGACTTGGAACAACTAGCAATGACTTAAAACATAATTACGTCAGTTAGGAAAATTAATATGACCCTTAAAATGACTATCCATTTTACAAGCATGTTCAGAATTTGTGCTGATACAGTTTGGATTATATAATTCGAACTGTTTTTCCCTTGAATAAGGGTGTTTATGGGGTTTCAGATTCTATAATCCGAAAATAGCAATGAACACGCCCTATTTTTTTGGGTTTCAGATTATAAATTCCGAATTGGTGAAAACCTCATTTTTCACCCCATAACAAAGGAAAAACTCAGTTCAAATTCTAAAATCCGAAAATCTCATAAACATTTTTAGAAAATTTATAGGGCATGTGAGAACCTCATAGAGTGGAGAAAAATAATAGTCTAAAAACAATCATTCGCCACCTCTCTTGCTTGATCAATAGCATCCACATGTTTCTCTTACCTTTTTCATCTTCTCTCTATGTTTATGTTCTTATCATATTTTTCATTTTCTCTCATAGATTCCTTTATATTTTCTTATTTTTCTATCAATTAATTTTTGGTTGTCTTCCTCTGTACAACTAACTCATTCAAATGTCATACTCTAACATAATTGAGTTTCATCATTCCTCTACTACCAAGTGCTTTTCTGATTTTGAAGAGGTCTGAGTTTTTCTTTTAAAAAACGTTAACGATAAAACTCAACAAAAATGAAGAAAAAAATATGTTTCAGGTTCGCACGGTTCTGGTAAACCGCGTCAGGTTCACCGGTTTTTACGGGTAAAGACAGTTTGATCCGGTTTTCCTGTTTTTTACCAATTTATAGACTAGCGGTTTATTAAGGTTGTCCGGACCGAAACCAAGTCCGGTTCACGGTCCAACCTATTGAACCGACCGGTCTGGTCCAATTTTAAAAATATTGTTATTGATAGAGTATTAGTGGGTCTCATTTAAAAAACTTGTGTGAGTGCTTATTATGTATTATTATTAAAAAAGTATAAATGAGTGACGTGTGCACGTGAGACCCATTTAAGTACCAAAAAATGGATGTCTCCATTGTAGATGCCCTTGGGTACTACTAATACAAAATTATAAATTAGTGTTGTGTACACGTGTATCCCATTTAAGTACCCAAAAATAAGTGTCTTTGTGAATGTTCTTAGTCACAGTGGTAAATCATTTCATCGCAACGATTTGTTAAATTTGAATTTGAATATTGCAGTTGGAGGAGAATGAGGCAATAATCAAGTTAAAAATGACGATGCTTCTGAATGATTAACGATCACAATATTTCACAAAAGAAGGCCGAAGAACAAGTATCAAAGTTTGGCGTATAAAAGATATCTTCGACAATGAACACGACTTATTTTGTTTTGTTGGGATATCATACATGTTTTCCAATAAATTAGCTTTCATTTTTTTAAATTGTCTATTTTAATTTCATTCTAATGACATATTTTGGTACTCATTTAATTTAATATTGGCCTGTCATTTGTCAAATGAGGACTTTTTTGGTTGTCCTATTCTAAGAGTACCACAATATGGGATGACACTTCAGTGCCTTTGCTTTTGGTGCTTTTAATTCATTTTTTATGAGAGAAAATGTTGGATGAATGATTAAAATAAATTATTTAGATGAGAGAGAATGAATGTTTAAGAGAGAGATAGAAACAAAAATTAACAAAGGCACTGATGTAGTATCAAAAGTAAGTATTTTTGTGTTATCGTCTCCACAGAGACTGGTGCGATATTCTAAGTCGTTCAACAATCGATATTGTTCTGAGTTAGGGTTTCAAGATGTTTTGTTTCATGAACTATAATACTACGGAATTGTAAAAGATATGAGAGTTAACAGGGAAATAACTATGCTGGGATTAAACTTCATCAACCTACTCATACGTATTCTTGGATTAGTGTTGTGGATTCTAATTATCAATTGATATTATCACATATTGCTTGACAACATTAGTCGTGTCCAAATGATGTCGTGAGTTCTATTGAGTCGTTCAGTCGTCAATTTCCCAAACTACTAAATGATTCAATAGTCGATTGTATCATTGTATAGTTGATTTCCCAAACTATTCAATGATACAAAAGCTTTGGATTCCAATAGTTAAAGTGATTATCAAAACCTAAATTCCATGTCTAGAACAAAAGATTTGATAGAGGATTATTGTAACTTAGATTCAAAAGGTATTTTTCAATAACAATTCAAATCCATAAGATTAAAATGAAAAACAAGAACAACCTCAACATCAAAAGATAACTAAGGCCAAACAACATCATAATCAAAGGGAATACATACTAATAGAGTTGATTACATTTAATCTCAACAAAAGAGTTTAGTTACACATTGTCATGGTAACCTTACAAGGAGAAAAGAAGAGATGAAATGAGCAAGCCATGATGTCTGAATGATCTTGGAAATCCCTTCAATCCTTGTGCTCCTTGCTCCTGAGGTTCTCTCTGATTTTCCCCTGTTTTCTCTCCCTAAAGTGTCCCAGTAATAATCTTTATTATGATATGATATCTAATATGATCCCCTCTACTGAAATGAACAAATTGGCCTTTTATACTTGCAGAATTTTATGAACTCGCCATGACAAGTAATTTGCTCGCCATGATGAGTTGAGCTTTCTTCCCCAGTGGTTTCTGCCACGTCAGCTTTGAGGGATTATGCCGCCTTGACTCGCCTTGCGAGTAATTTTGGTCGCCATGGAAAGTTAGCTCGCCATGAACTCGCCATGGCAGGTTGGTGGCGAGTTGCCTCTGATACTCTCTGCCTCTACTCGCCTTGAACTCGTCTCCATGCTCGCCTCGCGAGTAATTCACTCGCCATGGCAAGTAGATCACTTGCCATGGCAAGTTGACTTTTTTCACAAATCCTTGTTTTTCTTTCTTTCTTAGTGTCTTGACATTCAATTCCTGCACAAATGGATATAGTAAGATATAAAAAGCGTAATAGGGCAATTGTTCATCTTTTTCTCGACTTTTCCCTAAATAATTTGTACGACAAGTAACAAAAGTGCCTTAAATGTAACATGGAATTAACTTCTTTCTGACACTTATCAGGCACCCAAAGACACCGAAGTGTTACCCCACAATATGCCAACTATTGTAAGGCTACCCTATTATAGGGTATTTAATGCTACTATCTTATTTCCTTCATATTACAATATGTATACTTATACTTTGAAAATTGTGCATTTTACTTTTTAAAATTTCAAAAAGTGTTATTTTCAATATCAAATTTGTCTTTTTTTTTTCCTTTCTATTCTTAATTGCTTAATTATTGTCCATAAAACACTGGTTAACAAGGCCCTTACAATTTTATAAATTTTCTTATATGATACTCCCTCCGTCCATTAATACTTGACACAGTTGACCTTATTACGTATGCCAATGCATAATTTTAAACTTAAATATCTTGAATAATATATTATATAAAATTATGAAAATTTGATATTTTGAAAATACTCATCGAGACAAATCCAACGACATCTTATATGATATTATTTATCTTTGTTTATTAGTAGAAAAATATGGTCAAAGTAAGTTAGGTCAAAATTACACATTTTCAAATGGGTCATCTATTGCGGAACGGATGAAGTATTAAACATGCCGATACAAAGCCAAATCTTTAATGGTCCATAAAAAGACTTGTTACTACACACTATCTTTGGAGCTAGGTCACATATTTGCGTGACAACTATTGTCTGGACTTTCCGGAACTCCCAAGAAGATATTGTCTTTGTTGGATGGACTTGTCAATGATTTAAAAGAGGAAATAATTTATAAAATTTATGTAAAAAAAAGTTTCTTTTTAAAGTTTTAATGTGTTGAATACACAATTTTCAAAAACAAAATTTGTTCTTTAAACTTTTAAATAAATGCATCAAAGAAACTTGTTAGCATTTTCCTTCATGAAGTCCTTTTACTCATATTCAACCCTTATGAGTACTGCATATGCATCCTAATCACGATGAAACGATTTGGAAAATTTACATAGTAAAGTTAAAATTTAAACAGACTCTAATAGTATTTTTATATGTTTATATCAACATTGAGGTAAATTAGTGTGACAACCGATCAATTATTTAGTGAAGTATATATCCAACTTTTATAAGATATTTTTACGGTAGGTTCTCGATGTACATACAATTAGCTCATGGGCGGATCTAGCAAATTGGTATATGTGTGGCTAAATTTTTTAAAGCAATTAGACGAAATTTTTATAGTGATTGGAATATAAGGATTACATGTTCATGGTGTAATAGTCATTTTGGTCCTTAAATGTGTAACGATTAATCACAATAGTCCTTCAATGTATTGAAATTTCAAAATAGTCTCTGAAATTAAAATAGTCCCTCAAATGCTAACATAAATTCTTTTTATACATGGACTTATATGATAGTAACTACTTATTTGGACTGATATGACAATAAATAAACATATTGAGAGATTAAAATGACAATGTTAACAAGATATTTTAACGTACGAGACTCTTTTGATTAACATAATGCACAATCAGGAACTGTTTCAAAATTTTGATACATTGAGAGATTATTGCGACTCTTCGTTAAATATTCAGGGACGAAAATAATTATTACCCATGTATGTATGAGTGTCTGTGTATATATACTGAGGAATTGGATGCGTGGCTTTAGCGGTTTAGCCACACATAGGCCAGTACTACATCCGCCCTGGATCAGCTACAATAAATCAATTAATCATACTCTACAAATCATGGACGAGAAAATCTGAGGAAATTTTGGGACAGAGATACATTAAAATATCAATTGTCTATCTTAATCGTACCAATTTGATTTGTGCATCTAAAATATCATCATCATAAACATTATTATTCTTTTGATGTTATTTACTAAAGAGACTTAATGCATCTTCGATTGATGCTAGTTTCATTTTTGTTTATTCTGTGTGAATTGAACATAGTAATGCCATTTTGTACTTTCATAGCAGTTGCATGCATGGATGAGAGTATATTACTAATTATCTATGTAAAATCTATAACATACTCATTCAACACACTCAAAATATGTCTTAAATGACTGAAGTTAATATGACTTCAAAGATAAATTTGCTCAAAACATAACCTACGTTAATTGAAATTACAAGAATGTAAAGAAATGTAAAAACAATGGAAGGTATACTTAAAGTTCTTAAAAACTAGAGTCTTTTCTGATTAAGAGTATTCTTGAGAAATTAAGCATTTGACCATTTGTTCTTTATGAGAGCTCTTATTCATAAGGAAAATAAATTGAGTAATTGCAGGCCACATCGTGGTCGTTGCTTTAATGAAAGTACAATATGGCATTAAAAATCATGTGTTGTAAGTCGACACACGCTCTAAGTTTGTTCTTTGTCAATTGATATTCTGTCGAATACATAAAAACTCACTTTCTCTTTGATGAAGCTCGTTGTGCTATACAGTCGTGTCTTGCAAGTCATCTATTCTGTCAATTTTTAGATTATTGTTGAATCCTTTCGTGTTTTCTTCAAAAAAATTGACTTTATATTGAACCACGATATTCTTTGATAAGATGAAATTTTGTCAATAATAACATCTAAGTATAGCATCGACCACGAATAACTTCTCTTGAAGAATGGATGCCGGAGTGAATTGTAATTTGCAGAAAAGGAGTACATAGACAATTAATAAATTCATTTTGCAAATAGTGGCCAACTTTTTTTTTGACCAAACAAATAGTAGCCAACTTAAAAATGGAAAGTACCGCATCTACATGCTATAATGGAGGACCACAATTTATTTTTAAGGACATGGAGGACCACTGTTGGAACCTAAAGAGAAGGTATATATTAGAAGTGCCCATATATTCAACATAAGAAAGCGTGTTAGACAATTTTTGGATTGCACTCCTATTTACTAGAGCTGGAAATAGGCTAAAGCGGCTAACAATGCCCTATGACCGAGTCTACTTCGGACTCAAGTTAGACCAAACATTTTTTCGTGTGGTAATTGTTTCCTTCTGATTCAGACCTATGTGGAGGAGGTGATTGTGGTGATGTAGGCCACGTTTTTGGTAGTGTGAGGAGGTGTTGGTGAGTCTTTAATGGTTGAGTTCGATTAGAACATTCTCACCCGGTTCGACTACTCTGCTATTTGGTGGTTTGTCGATGTGGATTGATGGTGTTGTTGTTGTGAAGGTGGATTTTGTTGTTGTGCTGGTTCTTGTTGTTGTTGCAAAGGTGGATTAGTTAAGGTGACATCGATTGTTGTTGTGGTGAAGGTGGTTGTTGTTGTTTCAATCGTTATTGTTACCAGTTGTTTTTCAAAGGTTGTTGGTTGTTGTATTGGTTCTTGACGTTGCTGTTTGGGGGTTGTGTGCGAGCAGCGGATTGTAGGTGGTGGAAGTTGTTTTTTTGTGACAACTTGTGATGTTGGTTGAGGTTTTTTTCTGTATGTTGGGTGAGGGTTCTGGGTACAAATTTTATTTTCCTCTGTATGTTGCTACTTAACGAATCCTAGTCCAGCATTCCTTATGCTGGTTAGGACTTATTGTGATTTTAATAAATTCCATTTTGGCTTCTTAAAAAAAAAACATTTTTAAAATAGATTAGACTAAGACTTTTTAAAAAATTTATATTTAGATAAATATACCAGACTTCAAGCCCTAAACGAAAGTCTTTTAGACTTTTTCAGCCGACTTATTTAAGTAAATGTGAATAATTTTTTGTATATAGTTATTCTTACTATATTAGATATTATACTTTGTGTTAAACATTTTATCTTTATTTTTTTACGAAAAATACTTTCATTAACTTAAGCATATTAACTTATAATAATTTTTGACATATTTAAATATATTAATATAAAATATAATAGAAATAGTTTGTCGTATAAAGTTATAATTTCTAAATGTCATGTCAATTCTTAAAATAGATTTAATCTCATTGACTTATTAGTTTGTTGGTCTATTTAAATATACGCTAGATTAGTTATTTAAAGATTTTAATATGAAATAGGCTTTCAAGTAGTTTTTTTTATAGGTCTAGAGATAAGTGAGACATTAAAATAAGTCTGAAGGATAGATACTCCATCGTATGCCACCTACTCATAATATGTTTAATATATATAATATGTTTTTAAAAAGGTCGGGGTTAGACTTGGATTTTGATATGTCTAACTCGATCTAACTTATTTTCATCCATCTTTATGAATTTAATATTTTTGTAGTAATATATTTCATTTTAGCCTCTTCAAAAAAATGAATTTAATATTTTTGAAATCTCATCTGTTAATTATATTATTAAAATATAATAAATCTAATGTTAGATAAAAAATCACAACATTCCTGCACTCTAACAATTGCAATTAAAAAACAAAACTTCTAAAAAATCACCGGTTTTACCACAATAGTGAATTAAATATAAGATGTGTAGTATCCCAATTGGTTTTGAAAAGGTAAATGCTAGTTGTCCCGAAAATAACACTCACGAGAGTATCACGATAGTTCAAAAGGTAACAACATAATCACTTCCTCATCTCTCAACTGTCCATGTATTCCAATTAACTCCGGATCTAACGGTTGCCGCTTATTCGTGAAAAATTCTTGATATGTTTTTTCGCTTTAAATAGCATCACTCTTTTGAAAAATACATGTTAACTTTCACAACGTGGTCTTCAACTATGTCCTATTTCTATAACTATGTGACATTTTCATCTCTATTCATATAATACCATGTTGTGGCTGAGTTTAACATCGACCGCAAAGAACATCTCAGGAAGAATGGGATGGAGTCAATTGTAATTTGAAAAATAATTTTACAAATAGTCAACAACGTAAAAAAGGAAAAGTAATGTATATCTTCATGCTTAAGTTGATGACTGAGTGTTTGAAAGGTTCAAGCAACCGATGGAGTCAATTACCATTAAAGTCCTTAAAAATAAGATAAGGTTGTGTATAATATACACTAAATGATAGGATCCCTTTTCAAACTTGTGTATGCGGGAGTTTTAATATACCAGACTATTTTTTTTTAATTAATCACATTTTAAACTATGTTAAACGTCTAATTTATCGTAGAATTTTAATGTCAAACTTCTATGTCAAAATAACATATCTCCATTGCAAAAATATATTGAATTGGATGCGGGTGAAAATAATGAACTCAAATTCAATTGGAGCATCCACAACAAAGCACTCCATTTTGAGTACTTAGATGAACATTTATGTCCATATCACTTGTCGAGTATTTAATAAGCACTAATTTTTTTCAACTAAACACCTCAAAAAAATGTTAAATAGGTCACACCAATAATTTTATTTTATATTATTATATTTCAACAAAATTTATTTCATTATGATTTATAAAAATGTCCGTAAAAAGTGAATAGAGAGAGTGTGTTTCAATAACCACTCTTTTTCACAGGCACTCGGATTTTATACTCGACAATAATGGTATCTATTTAATATGATATTAAACAAATGAAACAACAACCATCGTAGATGGTTTTATGTATAACATGTCATAGTTAAATGAAATTATGTTAAAAAATAAAGTCTGTGACTAACGTCGGTGTCGTTGCATCATCTTTGCCCAATTGTATCCCTATATATATATGCTTCTTGCGGTTCTGTTCTTTAAAGCATTATGCTTACCAAAAACAAACCTCTATCCACTCCATTCTAATAAAAACTTAAAGAATAGTGAACTATATACTTATTGGTAATGGAAACTGTAATTGAAGAAGATATTGTGATTGTGGGAGCTGGAATTGCTGGACTCACAACATCCTTAGGACTTTACAGGTATTGTCTTTACATCTAATAACATCTTATATAAATTTGACTGACCATCTTTAGTAAAATTTCTTATCAAAACTATTCTTTTTTATCCACATAACTCTAACTTACGACCTTGTTTAAGAGATTCGAGTTTAAGTCCATTTTCAACGTAATGTTTGTACTAATTCATCTACATGATTAGCGGTATAATTTAAGATATAGAAATTAATTATTAATGGTGATATTGATGATTGCAGATTGGGTGTTCGAAGCTTGATATTAGAATCTTCAGATGGTTTGAGAGTGAGTGGATTTGCTTTAACAATATGGAAAAATGCTTGGCAGGCCTTGGATGTTGTTGGTGTTGGAGACATCCTTCGCCACAAACATCTACAACTTCATGGGTAAGTGTAAATTATTCAATTTTTAAATCAACAAAAAAATATAGAAGAAAATGTGCAAAATCGTGGTTGTTGTGATGCATTGTGGCATGAATTAATTTTAAGTTTGCACCAAAAGGAAAAAAAATTAATAATCTGTGAATTTTATTCATTTCAAGTAATTAAAAATTGTAAAAGAAAAGTATTAAGTAATTTGATACGTACTTAGGTAGTGTTTGGTCCTATGGAAAGATTGAAAGAGGGAAAGAAAGTGAGTGGATGGATCCACTTTCCACTGTTTGGCACGACTCAAAAGAGGAGAGGAAAGAATGTTTTAGCTGGGACCCAAAGCCAAAACCTTTCCGTGCTGCTGGATCGGAAGGAAAGCTGAAGAAGAGATCAAATTTCTTTTGGAATGACAAAAACAAACCCTCTAAATCAACATGAATAATATTATATATGATAAATAGTATACCT
>Ga0228711_1003734_pt1 | contig 23650 bp, 10 predicted proteins | sample MedpolnodulmetaG_2_FD_177996 | JGI IMG/M metagenome (GOLD analysis project Ga0228711, IMG submission 177996) | Root nodule microbial communities from Medicago polymorpha collected in Santa Monica, California, United States - brown nodules | ecosystem: Host-associated > Plants > Roots > Nodule...
TTCTTCTTCTTCTTCTTCTTCTTCTTCTTCTTCTTCTTCTTCTTCTTCTTCTTCTTCTTCTTCTTCTTCTTCTTCTTCTTCTTCTTCTTCTTCTTCTTCATCATATCATAAAATAAAAAAAATAAAGAAACCTGAGCTAAAAAAAAATCAAATTCCACCTACCTCAAATCATAAATCCTTAGTTCAAATGAACTTAGTTCAAATTTGTGTGATACTCATGATCATGATGAAGAAAAAGAAGAATTTGAAGATATCGAAGAAAATGAAGACGGGTCAATTTCATTAGATAGACTATGACACTTTTTTGTTGGTGTTCATCCTTTTTTGGTCAATAATACATCGACATATTTTTGTGGTCGATAATGTAACATCATTTTTTGTGTGGTCAATAAAATAAATAATAATCGAACTGAAGGAGCTAAAATCCGGGATGGCTTGGTAAGCAAGCAATCTCTTATGTAGGCGCCAACTCCCATTTCTTTATATAAATATATGATTTTTATGTGGTGGACAAATCATTGACAATTTATATGGTTATTATTGCACCACATTTTATATAAATATATGTCTCCATTTAATCAACAATTATACCTTTCATTTCGTATTTGCTGTTGCACATACTTCTGTCAAGTGAATCATGTCTGAAGATGGGAAAGTTGAAGTTCATGTCTGATACCAATCTTTCAAGAGGGGTGGCATTTAGCTTGCACCACCAATTAGATGGGTCTAAGTTAGACCATTTTTTTCTATGATTAGATTATATCACCCACAAAACCTTATCACGGTCTATACACACCAAATTCATCCCATCAACTCTTTGAAATAAAGAAAAACAAAATATGACCCATCTACTTTGTCTCTTTCACCACTCTCTCTGCATAGCACACAAGACAATGTCTCATTTGTTTCCATTATTATAACCTCACCCTGTATGCAATCTGGGTAAAATGTATTCTTCATGTTCCTTTTTGGCAACCTTTTGTTTTACCTTAATCACTATCCTTAATTTGGGACTGTTATTTATAAAAAAAAAATCACGATGGAGTTGTTTGTTAAGTTTTGTGAATTTAACCATCAACAAGTAGATCTTTGATTTCATCCCATAGTGTCTAGCAATTTCCCATAGAAATGGTGCTAGTTCTCTTGCACAAAAGGAGGGTCACAACCATTTTTTCTGCCATAAGATTGAACAATTTTGTCCAGATTATACTTTGAATCGATCAATTTCGAATTGGGTTCTAATGTTCAAACCATGCTTTAGATCTCGGTATGGTGAAGATTAACAGCATTGACAATGACTTCAATTGATGCATATTTGTATTGTTTAATCCATTTCCATCATGTTCTAACTTTGTATTCAATTTTCCCAGTTTGCTTGCTGAGACCTTGAGCTTGAAGTGATGATGGTGGGAGGTTGATGAAAAAGAAGATGAATTTTTAATATTAAAGTAAGAAAATGACAAGTTAAAATACAAGTGAAGCTCAAGCTCAAGGTTTACGGAAAAAATTAAAAAAGAGAGTAGAGAGAGAGAAATGAGATGAGAGAGAGATAAATATGGTTGGATTTGGTGTGTATAGACTATGATAAGATTTTGTGGGTGATATAATCTAAATGGTACCCATATAATTGATGGTGCAAACTAAATGCTACCTTCAAAAGGACGATTAAAGTTTTTTTAACCTCCATTGACAAGTTGAATGAGTTGAAGAACAACTTAACAAATATTTTGTTTATCTTGATGAAAATCAAACTGAGTCTCATGTATTTGTACAAGTACTATATGTAGATATGAGACAGATAAAGATTAAGTTCTTTGTCCGTGAGTATAGTTCAGTTAGTAGGACAATGCATTTTTATATGCAGGGGCCGGGATTCGAACCCCGACACCCCACTTATTCATCTTATAAGGTGAATTCTAGCCACTAGGCTACCTGACCAAAAAAAAAAAGATTAAGTCCTTTGGAAAACAGTTTATTATCCACATGTTATTCAGAATAACGGCGATATAACATCCATGTTTTCCTTTATCGTTGAAAATAATAAGCTTTATCTTTATGTTTGTTCCAAAAACAATTGTCCAAATTGTCAGTAGAGATTCACTGTCACTTTACGGACTTTTATGTTTTTTTATTTACGGACTTTTATGTTTTTTTATTTACGGACTTTTATATTTTTTTATGTATTGTTGTGTATATGTTGTCAAAAACACGTAATGTGACATTTTTGTTGAATTTGAATTGTTTTTGTATTGTTAATGTAATGTCGAATTGGTGTAATGTTATTGAATTATGAATGATTATATAATGTTCTTGTCTATGATCAATAATTGTTGATGAATTAGTTGTACAGCTTCTGAAATCGTGTTTATTAGTTACAGGTTTGAGACATACATACTTATGTCTTGGTTTCATTTAAAGCATACACAATGAAAACACCCATTTTTTGGTACCAAAGTGGGTCTCACACGTACACATCACTCATTTATAATTTTTTAATAGTAGTACATAATAAGCACTCACTCCCTCCAACCTAGATTTCACACAAAGTTCTTAAATGAAACCTACTAATAAACTATCAATAATTTTATATCACTACATTTCAATTTTTTAATATTAAAAGAGTGTGGGTCCCGCTTAAAGTTGGGGGTCTTAAGTATAACCCCTGGTCTGATAAGATCTGAAAAAAATTCTCTCCAATAGAGGTATCTAATAGCTGTCGGGTTTTAAATGCCTAACACACTTCCATTAGAGACGGTCTTACAAATACTATTGTTTACGTACTAGACTAGAGCGCAATTGTAGTAACTTACCGTTACAACAACAACAATCAACTGAAGTTGTAGCAATACAGTTGGGTATCAAAGAATAGTTACCGGCCATTAGATATAATTAGATAATCTTGAAGTCACGAGAACAATTATTAAAAAAAGAGCATTTTCCATATCTGTATCATAATGTGGCCTTTTTGGTGAAAAAATGTCTTTGTCTTCAACGTCATCAATCCCTTTTTTAATTTGTTTCGATTTTCTTAGAGAGACCCACAACATTATCTAACAATATGCTGGGCGTTAATTATTTTCCATTTTTTTGAAGGAATAATTATTTTCCATTTTTGTTAGAGCATTTTATTTGAAACTTTATGGTGTTCCTTGTTTACTTCCACATGACTTACCAAACCACGTGGCCTGCCTTTTCTTCAGCTGACCCATCCCATCAACATCTCCATCGTTTACATGATTTGCTTTCACCAGTTCCCATCAATTCTTTCACATGGTTTCCTTTGTTAAAAGCTAACACGTCACTTTCACTTACTTTGGTTTTTGAACCGTTAGGTGTAAAATTTTTAAAATAATTTTTATTATACACTTGATTAGTCGAAATAGTCTTTAACGCTAAAATAATCGTTTAATATTCACAATAATTATTTTCATACAGAGACTAAAGGACAATAAATAAGTATATGTAAAGATTGATATAACAATAAGTAAGTATATAAAATGACCGATAAATCAATATTAATGAAGTATTTTAATATTAAAATTATTTTGACTAATGAAATTAAAACAACTATTATAAAATTTCCATAAATTTCCATAAACTATTATGATTACTTATTAGATATTTGGGGATCAAAATCAATATTACTCCTAAATCTTTTGATTCAACATTTTGTAGACAGTAATGCAACACTCATTAGCATCGACATTGGCAGCTCACCAAACCTAGCAAGACTCAATACATTGAACAGCGAAATGGAGACTTACTAAATCAAAGAGGAGCAGTGTTTTTTACTTCTCATATACACTCATAATTTTGTTGTGATTTCTGAAGCTACTATTGTTATTGTTATTGTTATGGCAACTATTGATAGAGAAAAGCTCTCAGCCTCTGTGAAGGTGTTGGTAGAAACGATTGTATCTGGTGAGTTCATGGACAACTTCAGGACCATGAAGCTTGACGTTTCACTCTTAAAAAAGCTGAATACAACATTGCTTAGTCTTCAAGCTATACTTAATGAATCTGAGGCGCAACAGTTTACCAACCAACATGTTAAGGAATGTCTGGATATGGTGAGAGATTATATCTTGGGACTTGGCAATTTATTTGACGAAATCAAAGTGGAAGCAAAAACTGTAACTCCTACTTCTCAGATGCTGAAAAATCTTTCTTCTAAGGTGCTGAAAAATCTTTCTTCTAAGGGGCTGAAAAATCTTTCTTCTCATTTCAAACGGTTTAATGGAGATACTAATTCTAATTTGCAACAATTAATTGAAAGATTAGAATGGTCCAGTTCACTAGCACAGAATAAATTAGATGTTTCCAACGAAACTCCTACAAGTTCTTGCTTAAATGATGAATCTTCTATTTATGGAAGAGACGATGATATAAAGAAACTTAAAAATCTTTTGCTGTCAGAAGATGCTAGTGATGGTGATTGTAAACTAAAAATGATTTCCATTGTGGGTATGGGAGGGGTTGGTAAAACAACCCTTGCCAAGCACCTTTACAACAATCCAGAAGTCATGGATAAATTTGGGTTGAGAGGATGGGCACTTGTCTCAAAAGATTTTGATATTTTCAGGGTTTTGGAAACCATTATTGAATCTATTACTTCACCAGGAATCAGTAGTGGTAATCTGAATTCTCAACCTCTTGAATTTTCCAATACAAAAAGAAATGACACTAGTGACATGATTACCCTTCACTACAATCTTCTATTAGTGAAACTGCAACAAATTTTAAGCATTACAAATTTTTTGCTAGTACTGGATGATGTGTGGGATACAAACTCTGTTGATTGGCTTTATCTGATGGACGCCTTTAATTCAGGGAAAATGGGAAGTAGGATTATCATCACAACACGGGATGAAAGAGTTGCAAGATCGCTGCAAATCTTTCCTTCTGTCCACTATTTGAGACCTCTGGAAAGTGAAGATTGTTGGTCTTTAGTTGCTAGACATGCATTTGGAGCATGTAACAACTTAAAACAATCCAATCTAGAAGAAATTGGCCGGAAAATTGCAAAAAAATGTGATGGATTACCATCAGCTGCAATAAAAGTTGGGGCTCTTCTCCGTACCAAATTGTCCTCAAATGACTGGTATAATTTGCTAGAAAATAACATTTTGGGGTTGATAGATTATGGGGTGCAAGCTAATCTACGATTGAGCTACTCTCATCTTTCGACTCCTTTAAAAAGCTGCTTTGCATATTGTTCAATTTTTCCAAAGGAGTCCATCTTAGAAAAAAAGAGGGTAGTTCAGTTGTGGATTGCAGAAGGCTTAGTAGAATCTTCCACAGGTCAGGCAAGTTTGGAAAAAGTGGGAGAAGAATACTTTGATATGTTAGTGTCAATGTCGTTGATACAACGGCGATCTATTGATGATGAAGAAGAAATCTTTGAAATGAATAACCTCATCCATGATTTAGCTACAATGGTTGCATCTCAATATTGTATCAGGTTAGACGAACAATTCTTACATGTAGGTGTACGTAATTTGTCATACAATAGAGGGCTATATGACTCATTTGATAAATTTCATAAATTGTTTGGATTCGAAGGTTTGCGTACCTTTCTAGCATTGCCATTACAAAAACAATTGCCTCTGTGTTTGCTATCAAACAAGGTAGTAAATGACTTGCTTCCAAAAATGAAATGGTTATGTGTGTTATCTTTGTCAAACTACAAGAGTATTACTGAGGTTCCCAACTCTATTGGAAATTTGTTATACTTGCAGTACTTAAATCTTTCTCACACAATGATTGAAAGGTTGCCTTCTGAAACATGCAAGCTTTACAGGCTTCAATTCTTGTTGTTGTCGGGCTGTAAAAGGCTCATTGAATTACCGGAGGACATGGGAAAATTGGTCAATTTGCGCCACCTTGACGTTAGTGACACTGCATTGAGGGAGATGCCCGTACAAATTGCCAAACTAGAAAATCTTCACACTTTGTCCGACTTTGTTGTCAGCAAACATAATGGTGGATTGAAGATTGCAGAACTAGGAAAGTTTCCCCATCTACATGGAAAACTTTCCATCTCACAGCTGCAAAATGTTAATGACCCCTTTGAAGCTTTTCAAGCAAATATGAAGATGAAAGAACAACTAGACGAGTTAGCTTTAGAATGGAATGGTTGTAGTACTTCTTCAAATTCACAAATTCAAAGTGTTGTACTTGAACATTTGCGACCCTCAACAAATTTGAAAAATCTCACCATCAAAGGGTATGGTGGAATCAGCTTTTCAAATTGGTTAGGTGATTCTTTATTTAGAAATATGGTGTATTTAAGGATCTCAAGTTGTGATCATTGTTTATGGCTTCCACCCCTTGGACAATTGGGTAATCTGAAAAAACTCATTATTGAAGGGATGCAATCTGTAGAGACAATTGGTATTGAGTTCTATGCAAATGATGGTTCTTCATTTCAACCATTTCCCTCCTTGGAGACTTTACACTTCGAGGATATGCAAGAGTGGGAGGAATGGAACTTGATTGAAGGTACGACCACAGAGTTTCCTTGTTTAAAAACTTTGTCACTAAGTAAGTGCCCGAAACTGAGAGTAGGAAACATTGCTGACAAATTTCCTTCCTTAACTGAACTTGTGTTAAGAGAATGTCCTCTATTGGTGCAATCAGTTCGATCATCAGGTCGTGTACTCAGCCAATTGATGTTCCCTCTAAACTCTCTTCAACAATTGACCATAGACGGGTTTCCATTTCCGATTTGTTTCCCAACAGACGGTCTACCAAAAACCTTGAAATTTCTCATAATCAGTAACTGTGAGAATCTAGAGTTCCTTCCTCATGAATACCTGGACAGTTACACATCACTTGAGGAATTGAAAATATCTTATAGTTGTAATTCAATGATATCATTCACTTTGGGCGCTCTCCCTGTCCTCAAGAGTCTGTTTATTGAAGGTTGTAAAAATCTGAAATCGATATTAATTGCAGAAGACATGTCAGAAAAGAGTCTCTCATTTCTTAGAAGCATCAAAATATGGGACTGTAATGAACTGGAGTCATTTTCCCCAGGTAGATTAGCCACTCCAAACCTCGTTTATATTGCAGTCTGGAAGTGTGAGAAGCTTCATTCACTACCAGAAGCAATGAACAGTCTAACTGGCCTTCAAGAACTTGAAATTGATAATCTACCAAATCTTCAATCTTTTGTCATTGATGATTTACCAAGCAGTTTACATGAACTTACTGTCGGCTCTGTTGGAGGGATTACGTGGAATACTGATACATCTTGGGAGCATCTCACTTGTCTTTCAGTATTGCGAATCAACGGTGATGATACGGTGAAAACCCTGATGGGGCCATTGCTACCTAAATCACTTGTAACACTGTGCATCCGTGGTCTTAATGTTAAAAGCTTTGATGGCAAGTGGTTTCAACATCTCACCTCTCTCCAAAACCTTGAGATTGTTAACGCTCCCAAACTCAAGTCATTGCCAAAAAAAGGACTGCCTTCCTCTCTTTCAGTACTAAGTATTACCTGTTGCCCGTTACTGGTAGCAAAGTTGCAGAGGAAGCAAGGGAAAGAGTGGCGTAAGATTGCTCATATTCCTGCCATAGTTATTGATGATGAATTGATCACATAAGTTTCCTGTCTTGGTGAGTCTCTGAAGTACTTTGTTTTTGTTTCTTTCTTATTTTATGTAATCATCAATTAATATTATCAATTTCAATAATATCAAGTACAATATTATAACGCTAGCTCGTTTTTTAATACTGGAATTTAATTATGTTTCACCCCAGATTCTGCTCAATCTTGCTGTTTTGAGATGCCAAATTTGCATGCACGAACTGCAACCAAATCCAGTAAATGTTTTACTGATCAGGAACAGATGAAATGGAGAAACAACAACCGACCGCAAATATGTTAGGTACTCTTTTTTGCCTACTGACTTCATATATATTTGAATGAGTTGGCTTCAATGCATCAATTGTATCAAATTTTGTAACACTAGTTAAATCCTTCTCTAACATATTAGTCTAATTGGTTATCATTTATGCATTCCCACATTTTTGTGGTTTTTGTAACTGTCAATTTGAACTCTTTCCTTGAGAAAGGTTCCCTAAGGTGATTAGCATTCTACCTTTCCTTGTCATGTATGGCGGATAAAAATGCTTAAGAAAGTTATATGATTCTAAACTATGTTTTGACTTTTGAGACATCATGTTTTGTTGCTTACCAGTTCATCAACTAGATTTGTTGGCTTAGTCCTTGTTTCCGAAATATTCATCTCAACCATGTTTGCAGATATACAAGGGCTTCAAGTGTGATTGATGGCTTTCACAAAGATGGTAGCAGTGGCATCTGAGGTATCAATTTTCTCTTTCATATGTTTTAACATATCTCCATTTACTATGTGGATGTTCTAATGCTCATCATTCTTTCCATCAATAAACAGTACATCTTTGATATGTTATTTTGCCATCATTAAATAATTTTTAATTAAATTTTACACTAGCATACAAATATAGCACTACTCCCTCCGACCCTAATATTTGGTCCTTGGCATGGAATAATGAATTTAGGTTAGTTTATACTACATTTTTATCCCAAATTCATTTAATATAAATAAAATTCATTTAATACATGTTTTTGGTTTATCCAAGGGTTCAAAAGGAAAAAACATCATTAATTGTATCTTAGTTTTCTAAAAGAACCTAAGTTTTGGGAAAAAATAAAATAAAATACTTAAATGAACAAAGATTAAGAGGGAATACAAAATAATTTTCACATCAGTATTTTTTTTTTCTCCCTCCCTCAGTTTAAATTTTGTAAGCTTATGTACTCCCTCATATTAGTCTCTGCAGTAGATTTATATGTTGTTATTGTTTATTCTAGTCTCTCTTCAATAATTATGCAGGATTTAGAAGATTGAGGCAAAAATCTTCTGTTTTGTGAAAATGAGTGATTTCGACATCAATTGGGTGGGAAGGAGCTTGTTAAAGATGCTGTTCAAATTGCAAGTTAATGTTGTGGACGATCAAAATTAATTTACTTGGTTTTTCTTTTGTCCCTCTTTAGCCAATGGAATTCCAAATAATTTTTTGGCCATCTTGAGTATCTTCATAGTTTCTTATCTTCACAGTTGCTTAATAAATGTATAGTGTTAGGTCCTCCTCCCTCTTGATTCAATTATATAAAAAAAAAAAAAAAACTAGTAAGTAGTAGTAATAGGTAAATGGAAACCATAAACTACTGATATTATTACTAAGCAAGGTGCAAAATCTTCTATCTGTTGTTCAAAACAAAGGTTGAAACTGCAGCTGATAATAATTCAGTCTTATGGTTTAGGATCCTTTACAAGTTCATCAAGTCTACTAGTTTGTATATACTTTGATGTCAAATTTGAATCTTGTTTTGGCACATTAAAAAAGTCTACTAGTTCACTCCCTCTACTACAAGCTTCCACACATGAAGTACCTCATGAGCTCTGAATCGTCTAACTTCAACTTCAATTTCTTGCAAAGTGACTCACAAGGGTTGCAGGAAGAGAGCAACACTGTCTTGCAAATATTGTTCCACAAACATCACTTAAGTTATAAGATTAAATACCTATAGCTCCCAGTTCTCAGTTCAAACAGTTCAAAATTTCACTTAAGTACTGTCAAATAGGCTTGCTATAATTGCTCCAAAATTAATCTATGATCATCAAAGACAAAAGTTGCATTTAAATCTTTAACTCCCTTTAGGTCCTTCAAATTACTTCCCATGAATTTTGAGTCCCTGCTTTCATGTCAAATGAGTAATAAATTTCAATTCAGTTTATAGAACAGATTATGAAAAAACCTTCAAAGTGACTCTAACAGACTATAATAATACGACAAGATTGCACCGATTAAGATCAACAGCATACTTGAACATCACCACTGGCGTTCGAAAATAGCATAACTGATAGGCCCCAATAATCATGAATAATGTCTCCAAAAGCATAATAACCCAACAACAACAAAGATTAATCAGAATATAAATAGAAACAACACTAAGTCGCACAACTTATATGAGCATTTTGAATGTTGGAGCAGTGAGATTCGGAAGAAGAAGCTGCGTAAAGGTTTATTGGTTGGTGTGGCATGCTTCCCTTTGGGTGATTTGGAAAGAGCGGAATGATAGGATTTTTAATAATTGTGTCAAGGATAAGGAAGATTTAGTTGAGGAAATTAAAGTCTTGTCTTGGCAATGGAGTTTAAATAGGTTAAAGTCCCCTCCATGCCTTTTCTATGAATGGAGGTGGAACCCAAAAGATTGTCTTTTGCATTAGGGGCTTTCGGTTGGTTTTCTGTGCTGCTATACAGCTGTGTTTTTGGGGGGTCTGGAGCAGTTCTGCCTGCTTTGGGAGCTTTGGCAGTTCTGCTGTCATGACAGTTGCTGTTTGCATCTTTGGAGGGTCTGGCGCAGTTCTGTATGCTGTGTGGGCTTTTGCGGTGCTGCTGTCAAGACAGTTGTTTGAGGTTCGGTTGTGGGGTTACCGCTATCTCGGGCCCTTTGTTTGTTTTCGTCTTTGTCCCCTATCATACGTCTTGTATGGTATTGGTGGTTTAATATATATGTTGATTAAAAAATAAAAAAAAAAGTAGACAAAATTCATCCAGAGTCATGCACATAAAAGTAATGCTTTTGTCTCACCACAAAAACATAATACATTTTTATATCGAGTCCATCACACCTTGTGCAGGGTAGGCCACTTGTGGCATTTTAATATATCTCATTCTTGCTTGTTCCGAAAAAAGAAAAAAAAAACAGAGAGAACTACAAAAACCATCCGTCATAGATCATGGCCAATGATATCAGCTCAGCTGGGCAACACAGACCAATAAAACCAGACAAAATAAGTTCTAAAACAAAACACATTGTCATCTTGAAAGAGAACTCGGAAAGGATAATCTCATATGCATTCGTATGGCCATGAAGAGAAGACTGTCCAGTACCAGCTATGGATACGGACACGGAGGGTAGTTTGCAACCTTTGTTCCGAACAGCACCACTGCAAGTTTCTCTAACTAGATCCCAGCCATTGATTCATAATATATCCTCCTTCTCTAATACAATCACAAAAAATCCCAACAGCACCACTGCAAGTTTCTCCAACTAGATCCCAGCAATCAACAGTTAACATTTTGTGATTCCATACTTAGTTACAGCCCGGGAATACAGGAATTATTCCTTAATCTATTACAACATAGAATTCAGTCTTTCAGTCTTGGCATATAGAATCAATTCAAAAGTTTGACATGTTAATTCAAAACAAAAAGATTTTCTAATACATTTTAACTAATGTCCATTCAACACAACTTAAGTCTGCTGATACATTTCATCATTTGTGTATTCAATACTACTCAAATCAAAGCAAAAAAGACACCTATGAAACAAAGCATGATTTTTACAATCAATATCAATCAAAGCATAATTTCACAATAAGAAATAGAAGATTTCTCGTTTGCATGGTAATACTAACCTATGAAGCAATGACACTCCTTGAAATTGGTGTGTCCCGGTGTCGGACACGCATCGGTGTCCAACACCGACATCTATGAATACACTAAATTATGTCATTTTTTCAAATTATTATCGTTGTCGGTGTCCGGTGTCCGTGTTTGTGCTTGTGCTTCATAGATACTAACACGGCATGACTTATTTTCATCAAAAGATGTAGGCATCAGCAGAAAGATGATTTTCCATTAAACTCTCTGTGCAATGAATAATTAATGGCAAACAATCAAGCATACATTGGCAAACCATCAATTTTATTTTGCACCCTGATGTTGCATGTATGATTAACCAGCGACTTCCACAATTGAAGCATGCATCCTAACTTCTAATCAACGTAACAGGTAACCAAAACCCGGCCGACCGGTTAGACCAGGAGCCATATCTGTCTCCGGTCCGGAAGATCCTAAACACTAGCCTACCATAGAACCGGTAACAAAACCGTAAAACTAAGTAAAGCGGTGGCAACTGGCGGTTGGACCGGTTCTAGCAGTTATACTGCACTTTTTTTTTTACCAATTTTAATAAATGTTAAAAAAATGAGAACGCCGCTGTTTTGGACATTTTTTTATTGAAAAAAACGACACAAAAACGAAGTTTTGGCCTGACCCCGATGTGGCTTTTGAACCTTGAACCAGTGTGCGTACTGGTGTAATGGCCAATATTATTTCGACTACCTTGCTTCTAATCTTGCATACGAAATAAGATCCATACACCAAGGTGATATTGTGACAGAGGCAATGCAGGAACAATATCTGGCTAATGTTTATAAGTTATGTTAAAAAAGAAATACCATAAAATTGGTCTTAGAAAGTAAATATATGACCTATGGTAAACTCAAAAAACCAACAACAGAGAATAGTGTGCTATGACAAGTGACACAAGAATCAAGTCCAGGTGATATAATTCAAAGGAGAGTGAAGAAAACTATACAATTTAAAACACCTAACTGGTTATATTACATTGTGCATTATATAAAAATCTTACCATGCACAATTACTTGGCAATTATGATGCACAGGGTGATAAACAAATACAACAAATCTAAGTTGACATTTTCAAAGAATAAATTTACAAACAACTCATACAACATAAACATCTTACAATTCTGAATTTAAACTTCGGCAGAGCACCTCCAACATACTAACAAACAAGGCATCCATGACGCAAGAACAGTTTTCGCTTGCTGTCACTACAACAAAAACCAGGCGGAGACGTTATCTTTCTCAATGATGGCCTTGTAAATACCATCAAGTCAACAACATCAGCAACCACTTTATGACAATCCTGCAAATTAATCTCTCTCAACAGTTTGCAGTTTTCTACAACCTGCATCACTCCCTTCTTTGTGACATCATAACAACGTCCCAAGTCAAGTTGTAGGAGCCCAAAGCAACTCATCGAGATCACGTAGAGTGATCTATCATCAATTCCGGAATGTGACAAGTTCAACACCTCCAGCATGGAAACTTCAAAGTTTATTTTAAGTAGCTTCAATCTTAAACAGTTGGCTAAGTTCAAATGTCTAATCTTACTACATTTCCTTAAAACTTGACCAATACCTTCATCAGATATGTATTCGCAAGAGCTCAAATCCAAGAGCTGTAAATTGGGACAAGCCGAAGCAAACATATTGATGTCACCATCCCTCAACGATGTGTTGTGAGCTAAACAGAGAGACCTTAATTGAGGGTATACAACATAATCCATAGGGGTATAAAAATTCTCTACATTCCTTTTCCCAATACATGTGTCTTCCATTATGACCTCACTAAGTTTATGACAGTTCCTAAGGAGTGCAAACAAGGCTAAATTTGTGAGGCTACCGCATTTACTAATATTTATAGACACCAAATCAGCAAGAAACCGAGACAACTCAAGGACATGTGAATCATTCAGAAAATCAGCACTTTGAATATCCAAATATTGAAAATAATGACAATTAGACAATAAGTTATAGAGTCCAACATAGGCATACCCAACACAACCTTGAAGCACAAGCTTCCTTAAAGGAAAACCTTTCTCTGCAATAGATGAAAGCAATCGATCCGAGATAGATGAATACGAGAAATCAAGACAAGTTAAGCCCTTCAATCTCACCAACGAGTCAATAAAAATATTGTGATTACCAATACCAAATAACCTCAATTTACTAAAAGAAAGAGACTTCAAACCCGGCCTCTCGCAAATAGCAGAAGCAACCCCATAGTGAGTTATGAACGAGCATTTCAACATCACAATCTCTTCTAGAAACTCACAACTTTTACACATTTTCAAAAGAAATGAGTCCTTTATATAGTAATGACCAGAGAGATTAACCTTGCGAAGCTTCCGTTCAGGAAGTTCAAAAAACAACGGATTTACTATAAGATCAACATTTTCAGGGTAACTAAGATCAAGTTCTTCGAGTAAAGGAAAACAATCAGAGATAAGAACTATGTCAGGGATACTGATATAATCAATGTTGGAACACGTGAGAGAGGTCAAAGATGTACACTTTTCGGACAAAGCTCGCAACCCATTTGCAGGAATAGTGGGTTGATTTGAAAGATTGATTGATTTGATGTGGTTTAATGGGAAAGTGGAGATTTGACAGAGAAGTGCGTCAAGGTCACTTTTTTGGGAGAAACAGCGCGTGAAGCGCGTGAGGTTAAGGGAAGTGAGGTTGGGGAATCTGTGGAATAGGCGGGGGAGGGAAGGGAGAGTTGGATGACAGATAGTGAGAGAGAAGCGGAGATGGTTGGTGATGGAGAGAAACTGTTTCGAGATAAGGGAGAGAGATTCTAAGTAGCCGTGGTTGTTGTCGTCGTCGGTGGCAGTGTTGATGAGGAATTTGAAGATAGATTCCCAACATTCGTCCGGTAATTGTAGATCTGTAGCTGCCATTGTATATGTGTGTGGTGTTGAAGAAGGTTGGTTGATGGGTTGTTTGAGATTTGCGGGAAATTATTGAACTCTGTGTATCCAATTCCCCAACTTTATAAAGTGGGTGGGGGACATAATAATAGAGCATCTTCGTGCATTTGGCCATTTGGGGGCTTTAAGAGGATATAGTTTTGAGTAAATAGACAATTATTTTTGAATTGTAAGTTTAGTTAATTACTTTCGTGATATTAACAAAACTTCAATTATCTTCTCTGAAATTATACAACGTTAATTAATTTACTCTTTTTGTTAAATTCTTCTCTTAATCAACATGACGGTTTGCAAATACTCCATGAAGTTTTGCACTTATATGTAAAATGTCTCTCAAACTTAAAAATTTATAATTTTTTTTCTTATCCTTGACTCAAACTTGAAGAAATAAAAATCACCAACATCAATGAAACAACAAAATCTAATTTATAATCACCAACATCAATAATGTTTAATTAAGAAACACATAAATTGAGATTGTTGTTAGATACCTGAATGGTGTGGGAATACTAAGAATTAGACGTGGATGCCTTGAATCTAATGGCAAAGTGTTAATGTAGAACATGTTTGCCCATTCTAGCTTTGTTCATCTGATACAACAAACAAACCAAATCCTTGTATATCATTTGGCGTTTGCCAAAATTTCTTCTTCTTCTCTTCCATTAGAAGGTTGAAGAATTGTTCAACACCAATCTTCATATTTTCAACCAATGAAGTGTTGACTCCATGGTTAATCAACTACAATTAATCTTCAAATTATCTTTTTTTTAAAAGGAAAACTAATTACCAAATTATCTTGTTATGTACAAATTAATTTTTTCCTTGGTAGTAATTAAATCTTAATTACTTGCCTTATTTTGAATGTATGAAATCTATACCTAAAAATAAATTGTAGATTTTTATTTCTTCAAGTTTGAGTCAAGGATAAGAAAAATATATATAAATTTTCAAGTTCATGGGGCATTTTGCACATAAGTGTAAAACTTCAGGGGGTAATTGCAAAACGTCATGTTGACTAACAGAAGAATTTGACGGAGGGGGTAAATTGATTAACGTGCAATTTCAAGGGTAATTGAAGTTTTGTTAACGTCATGGGGTAATTAACTAAACTTACAATTTTGGAAGGTAATTGCCTATTTACTCATAATGTTTTAGTATACATAGTATATGGAAAACACTTGGGTGACATTGGGATGCTAATATCATGTAATATTGACATATTAATGTCACCCAAGTGCTACCCCATAATATATATCGTAGAGACACAAACATATTTGGGGCATAGATACCATATCAATGAGTATGGGTGGATAAAAATAACCAAAAACTTAATCGAATCGTTAAACCAAATCAAACCAAATTGAACTGAACCAAAATTTACTAAACCATCGTATTGGATATCGAACTGAACCGTTATTAAACTCAATTAATTGTTAAGAACTAAACCGAACCGTTACAACTTACAAAGTGAGAAACCGCATCAGTTATCAAATTAACTGAACCATTCTAGCTTCCATTTATCAAATTAATAATATGCACTAAAAAGAGGCTCAATTTGCTAACCATGATGTTTTTGTTCCTGCTTCAATGTATAATTTGAGCACTCTTTAATTAAATGAAAGACTAGTTCTTCTTTGAAGATGATGGAAAATTGATATGAGTCAAGCTGCAAGAGTGAAAAGTCTATCCACAAGCATGAAATGAGCAAAGAGACACAATCTTTCGAAAATCTTCCAATTTCCAAATGCAAATTACTGTCATCAAAACACCGTTCAACCCCAACAAAACAAACAAGCACAACAAACTCTAATGCTCCAGAACAGTCCCAAAAACATAAACAGAACCGCGCATGTACATAAATCATTTGAGTGATTGAGTCTTTACATACCATAATCAGTTTTTCTCCTCTATCACTACCAAAAAAAATGTGAATCCACAAGACATTTATGGAATTTCAACATTGAAGTGTCGTTTTTTATTAGTGTCCCAACTTCTTAATGCTACATTACAAAGATTCATTGTTCTTCTGTTATGATCTGCAAGGTAAACACTTTTATTGCAAGATTGTGTTCAAGTACCAGTACAAGTGTCTCCGATTCCATCACAATATTTGCAAACAATTTCAAATGTTGTAAAAAATTTCAAATACCTTGCAATTGCATTAAAAATGAACAAAAAAACATTATTAAAATCACAAAAGGACTAAAAAAAAATACATTTCAGTTTAAAATATTGATTTTGGTTCAGTTCAGTTCATAGGTAAAAAAATGGTTTAACCGAACCATAACTTTAGTTTAGTTCGGTTCATTCTAAATCTTAAATGGTTCAGTTTGATTTTCTCAAGCATTTCAACAATTCAATTCAGTTTTCTTTAAAAACCGAACCATGCCCACCCCTATCAACGAGGCATAACCCAATAAAAGCATAGGAACCACACTAGCATAAAAAATGGCTATACAATACCATATCAATGGACTACACTTGGACCACAATATTTATATGAATATGTCAATTGGAGTGAAGGACCACTACATGCAACCTTTTAACAACTTGATTGTAAACACATAGTCAAGGACCACAACTTTTCATAAAACTTAGTTATTAAAAGCTCATTAGTACTCAAAATGAAGTTGTTGTGGCTCGGCACAAATTGTGTTCACCTCTAGATGAAGGTGTTCAATGTTGAAATGACCAAATGGATCTCACAAGCCATATTTTTAATAATTATGAAGTTTTAATAACCTTCAACTTATTATTCAAATGACATTATCATGTTCAAATAAAATGACACAATAAACGGAAATGCCTCATTATCAATCAAATTCAAGATACAAATATAAGAAATACATTCAAAGTTCACAAACTGATGAATTCAAGCTGCAACTTCTTCCTTTGGATTCTTAAGGAGGTAGAACAAGCCTTCTGTCAAAGCTTCTTTGGAAGAAGTCAAAGAAGCTCCCAACAAGTTCAGTGCCTGACAATATAGAGATAATTAAAATCATTACTTGCTCCTAGTTTTATAATATATCAATGATTATTATGAGTAACCAATATATAATAAACTTTTAAATATTTTATAACATGTCTACCATAAAATATCCAAGTATCAAGATTTGCATGGACAAGATAAATTAATTAATTAATAATGATTGTTAATTACCTCTGTTTCTCCAATGCTCACTATATGCTCCTCCAAATCATCCAATGGTACATTCATCTTGTGCAAAAATGATATGCTTGAAGTATTTGCAAATGGTGTCACATGCAAATCATCCCACACAATAAATAGTGATGGCCTCTTCACAAATCCCAAAGCAGATTCAATTGTGCCATAAGGTGATCTTGGATCAAAAAGCTTCATTGCTTCTGGATTTTTTACAAGACTTTTTTGCTTTGATACCACTCCATTCACATTGGAATAACAAATATGATTTTTAATCACACCATTACCATACCAATAAGTAGGAGCTTTTTCTTCACAAAGATTTATTAGTGGTTGCTTCATGCAACCAAATTGAGGAGCCACTTTTGGATTTGGTAAGGGATTACCTAAAGGCCTTATGAACCATGAAGGATTGAATTCTTTCACACTTTTGTGCAAATTTTCCACACATCCTAGAGAAAAATTGTCATTCAATTGTCCTAGAATAGAACCAATTGGTGTTGTGAGGAAACTTAATAGAAAATCAAGAAAATCTCCTTCAGCTTCAGCATATAGTATCTTCTTCTTTGATTTTCTCACCATTACCTTAAGTTTTATACTTGTCCATTTTTCAACCTTTGGTCCTTGTCTTGGTGAGAATGTTGACATCATTTTAAATTCTTCATTGGCCAAAAATATATCAGTGAGAGGAGACTTGGAGATTAATGATTGCTTTAGCAACTCCAAAATCTGGAATGTTAAAATAGGCACAAACATATTATTAAACTAAGAAATTTTAATATTACATTCTAACACCTGTTTCACATATTTGTATATGTATTATAAAGCTCACCTTACAAACATTAATAAGAAATCAATGTCTAAATTTTATTTTATTTTTGCTTAAATACAATTTTAGTTCCTTTATTTTGTCTTATTCATGACTCTGGTCAGCTTTTTTTAAATCCACGATTTTTTTTATCTCGGTTTTAAAATGACTACGATTTCCACACATTTAAATTAGAATTCTGATAATGTGACAAATGAGATGTATATGTGTCAACTTAATTGATGACGTGATATTTTCTACGTGGATTTGTAAAAACCAAAAATAAAAAAAAACTACATTTCATCAAAATATGCATTAATCTATATAAAAAAATAAAAATTGATGTAAAACATTGTATTCTTATTTTATAACGCATTTTTATGTTACCAATTTAATTACCATATAAATACCATAAAAAAATGACCCTAAATACATAGGTGGAGAAAACATCTGATATTTTGAAAACTAACGGGTCAAATTCATGGATTTAAAAATAAAGATCACAATCATAAATGTAACAAAAGAGAAAGATCAAAACTAGATATAAACCAAACATTTTTCTCTATCTCTATCTTTTAATCATATCACTCTCTAGTTTTTTCTCTCTCAACGTGGTTGGGTTTTTTTTGGGTGTTTACCAAACATTTTCCTAAAAATATATTAACAATTTATAGAAGTGATATTACCTCTTTCAATCCAACATTCAAGGACACTTGTGTCAACTTGTGAAAGTTTTTGTATCCAAGTTGAATGAGTTTCTCAAGAGAGTTACCAGGAGAGTTTTGCAACACTTTCAAATCATCAAAAATCAAATACAAACTTCCTTTCTTAACAAAAACACCATCATCAAAATTATAACTCTCTTCACTAAAATCTCCATGCAACTTCATTTCTTTGTCCATCAATTTCCCACAAGAACAACAACTTGCCCCAACAAAAGTACTCAAAAACCAATCACTCCCTCTACAACATTTTCCACACATAAAATACTTTATGGACTCTGAATCATCTAAATTCAACCTCAACTTCTTGCATAGAATCTCGCAAGGGTTGCGCGGACAAAGCAACATTGTCTTGCAAATATTGTTCCAAAAAACACCATCATTTAAATTTTCTACACTCTTGTAAAGATTGTTGATGCAACCAAGTATCTCTTCAGGTTGATCATTAATTTCATGAATATGATCATGCTGATTCTTGGAAACTAGCCTAATGATAGTTCCTAATGGAAGTGTGAGAAAACTGAACAAAATGTCTATTAAATCACTCTTTGATTCAGCTACAACTACACGGTTTTTTTCTTTGTCAACCAAAAGTCTCAAAGGAAATTTTGGTTCTTGGTTGGAAGCCATAACAAAACCAAAGAAGATTTAGTGCAAAATTTGATATCTCTCTTGTGTTGTTTTTTGTTTTTGACATGTCATTTTAATTGATTCGTAGCATGTTGTTATTAATGATGTTGTGTTTAGAGTTGGAACAGTGAAAAGGAGAAGTTTCCTTCATGATTAGGACAGTGTCACTGCTTTTTTGTTTTGTAAGAAAAGACAAATTGGGCTTATTTGGTTTTTGCGTAAGTGTTGGAATAGTGAATTGCATGTAACTTTCCTATTTGTTTCCATGCATACTAAATTTATTGAGAAGCTTGCATTTAAGGCATTCTTAAATTGTTTGGAACTTGAAAGCCAATCTCCAAGAACACATGTTAAAAAACATACAAGTAGTATGTCTTTTATTTTTTGACAAAACACAAGTAACATGTCTTGTAAACAACTATTTTTAACTCTGAAAAATGAAATGCACAATTTTTAATACTAATTTTTATTTTTAGTACACTAACAAGCACTCTAATGACATGTGTTACTAGCATTTCTATTATATTAATATCTCTCTTTCATAATAACTACTCTCTCTATTTCAAAATACATATCGCAGTCTACTAGTTTACACAAGTTAATGCACAATTTCGACCGTATAGTAAAAAATTATAAAAATTTAATATTTTGAAAATATTTATCGATACAAATCGAACAAAACCTTAAATGCTAATATTGTTTTTATATGTTAGTTAAAAATATGATCAAAGTAAGTTATCTGAATGATTCATATTGTAAAAATGCGACATGTGTTTTGAAATTGAAGGAGTACACTCATCATTTTTTATTTTTTATTTTATAAAAATTGTCAATTATTTTTTGCAATTTTTAATTTAGTTTAATTTTTCACTTTGCATTTATAATAATGAAAATAGGCAAATGATTAATAAGAATTACTATTTATCTTTATTTCATTTATCACTCTCCTCATTCAAAATTATAAGCGACTTTTAAGAAAAAAATTGTCTTAAATTATAAGTCGTTTTACAATATCAATGAAACATTCATGTTATTTTTCATATTATACATTTAACTATTTATTACTCTATCTTCTTTAAACTTTTTAATTTATCTTTCTCATACCATAAGTGAAGGGTAATTTTGTACAATAACTTATCATTTCTCTTTTTCATACAAAATTAATTAAATTTTCTGATATATATTAAATAGTCAAACGATATATAATTTAGAACGGATGAAATGTCTTTCTTTGCAAACATGTAAGATAAAATAGGGACATTGGGTAGCTCCATTGAAGTTTCACGAAAACAAAGACACACACATAAAGACACAAATTCTTGTTTTTGTTGAAAAGAACTTGCAGACTATCTTCTATGACATTTCCTATTTTAACACTCGATTTAGTGTGTTTGGTTATGCTCCGACAAGATTCATTTTGAAAATTTTGATTCTATATAATTAATTTTAGGTAAAAGTGGAGTTAAATATAAAATGATTTATACCATGTAAAAATGGATTGAACGGTACACTGAAGTTATAGTTAGAAAATTTTAAATTTTAGTTTTACTCCATCCGTCTTACAATAGGTGTTTCTTTTGAGTTTTACGTTGTTATTAAGAAAATGATTAGTAGTGTTGATTTTAATGGTAAAATTTGTTTAATTTACTAAAACATCCTTATTAATTATAGTTAGTGGAGTAGTTAGATGATTGAAATGCAATAAATAAGTGTATGTTAATGGAAAATAATAATAAATGTTGTATTGGTATTATAAAATGGACAAATAATTTGAGGCAAAGAAAAGTAGTAAAGAGGATACCTATTGTGATACGGGGGAGTAAGCTAGAACGAATTCTCTTAGGCAAAATCATTTCTATTTGAAAATTTCAATGTATGTTTGGATTGACAACGAATAAATTTGGTGAAACTTATATATATTTTGTTCCGGTTAGAATTGTAGGGGGTATGCATATAGGTTTAACCGATATAGGGTAGAGGCATATGAAGGTTAGGTCATATTTGTGAATGTCCTCATATATGTTTATGTATCTGTCTGGCTAGCTCCAAATTGTGTTTAGCTTAATAGGATGGATTCTCTTGTTAACAAAATCTCCTACGAAACTAAGTGTGCAACACTCATGCCTTGATTGTTCCCGTCGAGTCAAGTGTGACCTGGGTAGGAGTTATCCAGTTAAAGGTATGTTGAGTCTTATGAGCGAGCGCGTGATGCTCAGGTTATGGGCCTAAATACTTGGGTATGCATGGTCCTTGGTATCCATATAGGTTAGGGGTTGAGTGACAGTTCAAAATCTATATCGGAGGTTCCCCAAACACGAGGCATTTAAGGGTGAAACGTTTAAGAATGATGGTGTAGTATCTAAGGCGTGGGCAAGACATTGGCCCTACAAATATGCCGGTACAAAAGCCCCCAGACAGAAGTCTGTAAGAGCGAAGTGTTTGTGGAATTTTCAATGGAACTTTTATACGTAGTAATGTTCTCGATATCTTTATACTTAGATAGAGGCATTGTTGGCATCAATATCAAGAGCTCTTGAACGATCTTAAATGTGAATTGACGAGAATACGTACCCATATGTTCATTCATAACATGTAGGAAAACACTAATAGTGTTTGTATTCGGTGTTTTTGTATCTAAATAAATATTAAATCATTGTATATCATCGAGCCAAAAAATTGGGACGTATGAGGTGAGAGCATATTGCGTTTGGGACTATGCATGAGTTGCCTTTGCCTTTCTTTATTTGATTTTGAGCTTATTGCGTGCGATTAGATCAAAAGATGATAAGAACATTCGAATGTTCAAGGTTATGTTCATATTATCGCATACTCTTTGTTTTTAATCTTTGACTTTCCTTCTCATTATTGCAAAGCATGGTTCATGTCAAAAAAATAATAAATATATTTGGTATATGCCCCTTCACTTAGAGGGAAGAGATTTCTAGTTCGACTCAGATCCCTACGTAGGCTTGTGTATTTTGTTGTTTTATGTATTTATTTTTTTTAAGAAACTAAATTATTCCACTTAAATTGTTTTGTTGTTTTATGTTATTAATTTAAATATTGTCAGTTTGTTCGTAGATTTATCTTTTTATTTTTAGTTATTATGAATTTGTGTTGTACTCTATTAGTTTGAATAAATGAATATAGTTTATTTTTAGATGAAGAACATGTTTTTTTTTATTAATTTAACTAATTTTTGTACAAATTATTTTACAAATATATATTCAATCTAGTCTTAAATATAAACAAAATAGTGTATATCTTTTTGGTCTAAATTGTTAATGAAGATTGATTTAATTGCTAAGAAGATTGAGTCGTACCTCACAAATGTATGAGTTCAACTCTCGTTGTCAATGTGAATATCTTTTTAGTAGATGATACAAAATTATCCATGTCAGTGCGTTTTGAACTTGATCCTAGTGCATCTCATGATCAACTCACATAAACATTCATGTTAAAAAAAAATTGGACTAGATTGTAATTTTTTTAATATATTTAAGAACAAAAGAATTATGTTTTTTTTTTTTTTACAAACGAAAGAAGTATGTTGTTTCCTTAATTTCTTTGATTCTTTTTTCTAATTATCAATTTCCTTGATTCTTTTTTTGACAAAATCAATTTCATTGATTAGACCTTCATTAAAATGGATTTCAATAGTTATCCTTGTTTATGTTTGTTTGACTCATATATATCTTATCTTAGTACTCCTCCTAAAGCAAGTTATATCGTATCGTTTCATCAATTGTCTTAAAAGTTGAAAAAATGTGGCATATCATAGTTGACAAAAGAAAAGATTGTCACGTCCTAAACTATGGTCTATACTTTATACTGCTATCACACCATAATAAAATAGATGTAAAAATAAAAATACAGTTGCCAAACTTTTTTTTTTTTTTTTTT
>Ga0228711_1003735_pt1 | contig 23646 bp, 16 predicted proteins | sample MedpolnodulmetaG_2_FD_177996 | JGI IMG/M metagenome (GOLD analysis project Ga0228711, IMG submission 177996) | Root nodule microbial communities from Medicago polymorpha collected in Santa Monica, California, United States - brown nodules | ecosystem: Host-associated > Plants > Roots > Nodule...
AAAAAAAAAAGAGACTCATGATGAACACTCATAAGTGTTCATGATTTTTATGATTTTTTTGGGTTTTTGATCTGAAAATTGTTGGGCTGCCGTTTTAGATGTGTTAGTGTGAAATTCTGTGCAACCCCCTCTCTCCAATGATTGGACAGGTATAAATAGTGACCAAATAGGGTTAAATGAAAAATACACTGGACCAAAGTGCCCCTGACTTGGGCTGCAAGAACCTTAAGGACAAAATGACTAAAAGGACTAATGGAAAAAAATTAAAAGAACAAAGAAAAGATGACTAATTAAAAAACGAAAATTACTTAAAAATAAAAGAAAGATAAATTAAAATAAAATAAAAATGTCCCTTTTGGAACCAAAATGAGGTATTTTAAAATACCTCTCTGCCGAAATTTCGTCTGAAACGACAAAATTACTCGGCTTTTAAAATACGAATAAAAAGGGTAAAAATAGAGAAAAGTGGTCAAAATTTGGGGTATGACAGATGCCCCTATTTAAGTTTCTTCATCACGGAGATTTAAAAGAGATGAAATTTTTAAATCTATGGGTCGAAGAGACTTAAATATCAAGTACACCAATTTTTGACCAGTTGAAATGCTGAGAATGCAATGCTTATGCAAATAACAGTATGAATGTCTGCAATGCAAGCATGAATGCAAAGGCAACAAAAATAGACTAACAGGAGAACAAACTGATATATATCACTGGGGAGGAAAGACTGTCTATTACCTTTAGAATTGGTAAAGACGACATTACAAGAAAGATAAACACACGTCTATTACCTTTAGAATTGGTAAAGACGACATTACAAGAAAGATAGTTGTATGAAGGTAAGAAATATGAAATAGAGATCGCCTACTACCTGTAAGATAGTTGTATGAAGACGAAAGACATAAATTACCTACTATCGTGCAATGATAGTTGTATGAAGGTAAAGTATGAAAGAAAATACACTGTCTACTACCTGTAAGATAGCTGTATGAAGACAAATGAAAGGAACATCGTCTACTATCTGTAAGATAGTTGTATGAAGGCAAATGAAAGGTACGTTGTCTACTATCTATAAGATAGTTGTATGAAGACAAATGAAAGGAACATCGTCTACAATTTGTAAGATAGCTGTATGAAGACAAATGAAAGATATGTTGTCTACTATCTGTAAGATAGTTATATGCAGACAAAAGAAATATACGTTGTCTACTGTATGAAGACAAACCAAATAAAACTGGACAGATACTAGGGAAGTTGAAATGTATTTATATACTGGTCGTTTGTAGGAACTAACACTTGAAAAATGTTTGATTGGTGACATCTCTGGATCAGACACAACTGGGGATAACACTTTTGAAATACAATTGAAATAAGACACAAGGTAGTCAATGCAATCATGTATGAATGATATTTGTATGCAAGTTACGTGTGCCTGAAATTTATATACATGAATATGGATATGAATGAATGTATGAACATATGCATGAAACCTGTGCGACTTGTATGACTATATATAACAGGTGAAACTGACAAAACTGGACAAGTAAGATGGGAGGCGGACTGACATCACAGTACAAACACTCGGCAATCTTCTCTGGGGATAACATTATTGGAAATGAGTCAAACACTGTCGGGGTAAATCCCTTCAAACAAACCATTAATGGGGTAAAACCCTTCAAACAAACCATCGATGGGGTAAAGCCCATATTCAAACTACTGATGGGGTAAAGTCCTTATTCAATCCAACTGATGGGGTAAAACCCATATTCAAACCACTAATGGGGTAACAGACCATTAATTCAACCACTTGAAAGGGTAACAACCCATCAATCATACCACTAAAAGGATAACGGCCCATTAATTCAACCACTAAAGGGGTAACAACCCATATTTTGGCAGAAGTCGCCATTAATCAAGCCACTGGCAGAAGTCGCCATTTCTCGGGATGAAACTAATCAATCAACCATTTGGCAGAAGTCGCCATCAATCAAAGCACAGGCAGAAGTCGCCATTAATCAAAGCATAGGCAAAAGTCGCCATTAATCAAACCACAGGCTGAAGTCGCCATTAATCAAAGCATAGGCAAAAGTCGCCATTAATCAAACCACAGGCTGAAGTTGCCATTAATCGGGATAAAACCCATCCATCAATCAGTCTGGCAGAAGTCGCCATCCCAAGAAAATTCAATAGAAGGAACCAGAGATTGTTGAAATAGATCATGAAGAAGAGGAATTAATTACGGTCAAGGTCCCACAAGCAAAAGAGCTCACGGTCTCCACCATTGAGACACAAAAAACCGCAACTTGTACAGGCACCAATGACAAGGAGGTTACGGTTGATGATACATAAATTCATGAAGAGCAACAAACAGGTGATTTCCCACAAATTACTGCACTTTCTAGCACATCATTTAGTATGCCTCTTCAGAATGTTTCAGATGATATAGTTTGCTCTCCGGTTGTTAGAAACGACATGGTACCTATTCTAACCTTGGCATCCGATTTTCCGAATGTTCAAAATATTGTGGCAAGGGAAGATGACCCGATATTTCCAGTGTTACAAAAAGAGATGGAGCTGCTGAAAGATTCTTTGCAAAATGCTTCATCGACAAAGGTTCCTTTTACTCCATATTTATCAAAGTCGCAAAAGAAGAAGGCGGCAAAGGCAACATATGCAACCCGCTCTCAAGGTCCTTTACCTAATTCCAAATGAAGAATATTTTTCGTGAAGGAAACTGTTGTGCGGACCTCTTGGCTTCTCTCGGATATGACTTGTCTGACACCGCTTGGTTTGACAGATTACCTCCTCTGTTGGCTTTCGACTTCTCTAGGGATAGAAATGGCTTGCCTATTTACCGCTTTCCCTAAGATTTCTGTCTTTTTTTTATTGCTTCCATTTTCCATATTTTTCGTTTGAAGGTAACGGCCTAGTCCCCCTTCTTTGTATATATATTTCCTTTCTTTTTAATAGATATGGAGTAGTCGGTATAGGATACGAGTTTTAGTGGGGTGCCAACCTAGTTGGAATGTCTTTGGCTCCTTGATGACTCAACTACTTCTTGCCTTATCCAAAAAAAAAATCAAGGAATTAATTGGAATTAAAGTGGCAACAATAAAGTAATAACAAAAGTAGCACTTGGCTGAATGAAATAAAACAAGGGTACTAAAAGTATTAATTTATACGATAGCAACAAGTTGATTCAGCAAGCTTTGAATGAAAAGGAAATTCAAAACTAAGATTAATAAGAGTGAAAAATAATCAGTTTCTACACCACTAAATTTCTCTCTAAAAAGCTTGATGTCTTCAACTGAGTTTTCAAGGATTATTATTTATAAGCAAAAATCTGTTCGCTTCTAATCATATCCCAAGTAGTGGAGAAAATGAAGGAAGTGGAAAAACTGATTCTGAAACATGGGATGAAATATTCAACTTGACTCCATGTGTTGACTTCACATATGACTTGTTGACTTTTTAATTTGGAGTCAATTCTAAAAAATTCTCCACCTTGACTCTAAATTGGTGATGATGCCAATTCAACCATTTAACCATCAACCACCATGCTGCTCTCTCCATGCTTCATCTTCCCTTGCTTCCAACTACACCATGTAGCTCCACAAGTTTCCCCCAATCTCTTCAACCATCGGAATGCCTTCCGCCTTCTTGAAGACCATCCTTGCATCCAACTACACTAGCATTCATAATCTCTTGAATAGGTGTGGTACTATCACAATGAATTAACACAACAGGTAACGGTTTTTCCCATTAAGGGATCTAAACTAGCAATAATCTTAGCCAAATTGCTTCCTCAATAGATCCTCTAGCTAAGCTAAATATATTACCATTGGTCGCTTTGGAATCATATGACAAGGTGTTCCAATCTGCATCACTATACCCTTCAAGTATAACATGGCATTTTCCGTCCTATAGGCATTTGTCCCATCCTATGAAGTTTAAAGTATTTTAGATAATTTTAAAATAAATATTTCCCGTGTGGTGCACGGGTATACACACTAGTATAACATATAACAGCGATAACTCTACAATAGCCTAGGAACCATAGGAAATCGAACAATATTATACCACTTGTGACTTTCTCTTTTCTCTTATGTGAAAGGTTAGAAAATATTGAAAATATGGTAAAATAAGAACGATTTCTTATGAATGGTAAAGTTTTCATGCGATCTTTGCACTAAGTGTGTCAAAGTGACAAACATGTTACTTTTATGTAATTTATAGGTATTTAATAATGATTTTTGTTTTAGGAGGAGATGTTGAGCTTTACATGCGTACGAAAGGAGAAACGCAACACTTTAATGTACTTAAGAGACAATTTCCTACAACCGGATAACCTCTAAGAGTTATTTTATGTATATAAGGAGATGATATACTTTATAAATTATAAAGTGATAAAACCACATTTTATTTCTTGAATGCACAAGGGAGAAAATATGGCTGAAATTGGCAAATATATTTATATTATAATTATCTTTATTTCCCTTTTTTTTATTATAATGAGCGTTGAAGGTAAGCCATTTTAAACCTTTTTTAATTTCCTTAGGTATTTCATACATGATACTTTATTCCATTTTAGTAACTTTGTTTTATTCTCGTTTTTCATTCCAACAGGTTGGAGATGTAAAACAAAAGATGATTGTATAAAAATAGAGTTCTGCAAATTTCCTACGATAGCGAGGTGTACAAAGTCAAAAATTTTATTTCTTGAATTCGGAACCGGATTTTGTACATGTGATGATTGAGAAATGTACCTGATGGACGAAATAGGCAAGTGCATCCAATCGTATTAAGTAAAAAAAATAGTAAGTTATTGTCTCCACATGGATGTAGTTCAACTTGGTAATTAGCAGAATTTATTAGAAAAGGAAATAAAAGAGAAGATTAATAGTGGTTGCAAGGTTTTAATTGTCTTGATCAATGCGAGATTAGGTTTTTGTGATTCAGAAGTGTAACAACGATTATGGAATCCTTGAATCCGCCATTCGTGTTTGTTGAAAATTAAATCGAGTAATTATTCGTTTATAATTTGTCTTATGTTTGGATTTAAGAAAGTATAACATAACTCTACGATGAATCAGTGGAAGTTTACTTTAATAACCCCGTAGTTTAATCATTTGCAATTGCGGGGTTCCCTTAAGACGAGTTTTAACCCTAAACTCATACTTAGATTCAATTAATTTAGAAACTAAGCAATTCACTATTTCCTTGATCCAATGGAATTCGGGTTGTCGATCAAACTGGCTCCATCTAAGATACTGTATAAAAACGGATATATACGAAATAAATCAAACTTTAGATTATAAACTGAATAAAACTTAATTAATAGAATCCAACAAATAAGAAGGGGTCCATTGTGGAACCCTAATCAAAGAGGTTTAGCTACACATGGCAACACACATCATTAAAAAACAATAGAAAAAACATACTCTAGAGAGAACAAGAAAAGGATGGAGATCCTCTGCGTCGCAGCTTCTAATGCTTGACCCTTTCCTTGTACCGCTAGATTTCTAAATGAATAAAAGTGACTATAATGGAAAAACTCAAGCTCGACTTCATGACTATATGAAGGCCACAAGTTGTCGGTCGCTAGACCAAGATAAATCTTTGTTTGATAATGTTGTGTATTCGTTAAAAATCACACCAATAAAATACTTGATGTGTGGAGCAAAATAATCAAGCATCCAAAAACAAATTGGCTAACAATTATGAACACAAACAAAAGTAGAAAACAGTGAGAGAAAAAGAAAGAACACACGAAATTTCTTTACCCAGTTCGGTCCAATACTAACCTAGTCTGAGGGAGAGAGCAGCCCTCCGTTCCATTATAATGATAAGTAACTTTACAAAAGAAATATAAAAATGGTTACAAGAATTAGTTTTCAAACCTAATTTTACCCAAAGTCCTAATCTCTTCCCGTGACCAAGAGACTCAATCCTAATAGTGTTTCCTAAGGTGAATCAATCTCAACCCTAGTTTTCTTGTTGGCTTCTAAATCCTTGTTTCAGCTCTCAAGTCCTTGGACTTAGTCAACTCCTTGGTCCTCAAAGCCGCTTGAACTTCTTCTAATGTGGCAGTGCCTTCTTTGCAATAGAGCATGGTATCCTCGAAAGATTAAAATGATCTTGGTAGAGCACACATCAAGAGTATAGCTTTATCTTCATCCTCAAGATGCACCTCAATATTCTCCAAGTCATCAAGGATTTTGTTGAACACCATAAGTTGCTTCATGATGACCTTTGACTCCACCATCTTGAATGAGTAGAGTTGTTGCTTTAGGAATTGCCTATGAGCCAAAGACGTTGTCATATACAAAGACTCCAACTTTGGCCACATCGATGCCGTAGTTGGTCCCTTCACTACATCTCTCAAAACTTTATCCACAAGGCACAAGACAATGACACTCCTGGCCTTGTCCACCATATCGGTCTTCTCCGCTTGTGACATGGTGACTGGTAACACACCTTCACCATTCAAAGCTTTCTCACACTTTTGTTGTATTAACACTGCTTCCATCTTTACCTTACATAACCCAAAATCATTATCTCTGGTAAACCTCTCAATATCCCACTTTGAACCCATGGTACTTGATTATCGATTTGATCCTTGCCCCACGGTGGGCGCCAATTGTTGTGAATTCGATGAAAAATTACACGAATAAAATACTTGATGTGTGGAGCAAAGTAATCAAGCAACTAATATCAACGTGAGTAACAATTATAAACACAAGCAAAACTATAAAACAGCAAGAGAAGGAAAGAGAGAACACATGGAATTTGTTTACCCAGTTCGGTCCAATACTGACCTAGTCTGGGGAGAGAGCAGCCCTCCGTTCCACTATAATGATGAGTACCTTTACAAAGGCTTAAGGCAGACATACATCAAAAGACCAGGTCACCTACACAATAAACAAGCAAGCCAAAAGCCAAATATATAGCAAACACTTGGAGGTGTTTACAACATAACATACCACCCAACATTAACCCCATCTCCTAATCAGATGCAACAGAAGCATAATGACATCTCCGCAGTGCATTTGGTTGGAGCGTAATGACATCCTCTTCAATGGAAAAACTGTCATTTCAGAGGCCGCAGACTGGATAAAGCTATTATCATGGTCATGGTTTATTGAGTATGTTAGGATGCACTTGTCTTATTGTCGGTGTGCATTTAGCTATAAAAGCATTGTATGATCTCATAACGAAGGGAATGAAGAATTTCAGTATCATCTTAGATAAGAGTTGGTAGATAATTTAGTACTTTAATGATATTCATCACCTATCACCTTGTCTTCAATGCATTTGAGTTTCATGGTTCTCAACTTGTCACTGTCATTTGAGGATGAGATGAAGAAGTTAGAGTTTCTGCTGTTAGAATTCTAGTATGGATGGTGATTATTTCTTATCTCAGATGGTGGTGAGTTAGAAAGGAGCAGCTTGAGATGGAGTTGCATAAAGTGGTTTTTTTTTCTTTTCAAGTAATCATATCAAGGTGTGGCAGGACTTGTCTTTGATAAAATTGAAATCTCAAAATGATACTATGGTGATTAATGGACATCATTTGATACTATAATTTTATATCCAGCTGATTAGATGAACATCATTTGATTTCAAACCAACATTTCAGAATTTCAGAATACTATACAAAACATCATAGTAAATAATGTTTTGCCAACATTTTACCAGAATTAGAAAAAACTGTGAAATCTAAAAATTCAAATCAAAAGAATAGAAGTTTATTTTTGTTTATTTGATATTGATATGAACCTAAAGAAAAACAATGTGGGAAACAATGGAAATGTTGTGACATTGCACTGTACAAGGCATGCAACAGTCTCTACTACCTACATTATTACACATAATTTGCGTGATTTTTTTTGTTTTGATGACTTCTCTTCTTTAGTAAGATGTTGAGGTGGGCTAAATGACGTGGAAGCAGAAGGTCCATTACCATTCATAGGAGGTGGTGGTGGTGGCGGTGGCGGCTGATGTTGAGGTGGGAAAAAAGATGTGGGAGGAGGCGCTCCATAGCCATTCATAGAAGGTGGTGGTGGTGGCTGCTGATGTTGAGGCTGCGCCCAGAATGATCCCATTGGAGGAGGTGGTGGATTAGGGTATGGTGCCGGTGGTGGCGGAAAAGAAGGTGGTTGAGAAGGATGATAGACTTGAGGTTGAGGAAATGGCAATGGTGGTGGATATGAATAATATTCCATGCCATAATCATAGGGATAATATTCATATTCACCGTAATAATTTGGATTTCTTTCAACAACTTCACCTTCAATCTTTACATACTTAACTTTAGCATGTTTTCCATTCGTTTCAAGAACATTCAATAAGGTATTAGGGTTTACTCTCCCACTAACTTTCACAGTCCCTTCTTCTCCATCCATAGTTATACTGTAAACCCCTGAAATTTAGTTTAAGGTAAATAAGTCAAAATTAAATGCTTTATTCATGTATTTTTTTAATGGAAAATATCTATGATTTATTGAAATTAAAATACCAGAACACATTAGAAGAAATAAAATACCAAAACACAATAGTAAAGAGAATATGAGTACTCAACAAACAAAGTGACTTGCAAAAGAAAAACACAAGTTTTAAATTCACATTTCAAACAAGTTATTTGGAAAAGAGAAATACCATGAATTCTTTTCAAGACCTTCATCACCTTTTCTTTACATCCTGCACAATCTGAATTTACTTTTAGAACACAGATCTGAAAAAAAGAACATAAAGCATAAATTATAAATTTGGTAGAAAAAATGATAAAAAATAATAGAATAATATGTATTTTAATTTTACCATTTCAGCAGAAGAGTACTCCATTGTGTATGTTCTTCAGAAATTTGGCTCTTCCTCTAAAGTAATTAGTATCATATCATATTAAACTATTTGATCAAAAGTGGTGAAACATCAACCTTTTATGCTGCATCTGAAAACCTAAAAGCTCTATACAAAATTCAGAAATGGAAAGAATGGAAATGATGAGCTGTGATACAATCACACATTTTAATTTCATACGCTTTCTACGCTTTCTGCATTTGATTTGATAATTTTGTGTTTACTTTGTTGTGAGATAATGCTGTATCATTCATTGCAATTAATTATATTTGATATTGGCCAGTTGTATTTGTGTCAATTGCATAAACACGAGTTTCTATAAAATACTAGTAAAATTCTTTCAAAAAAAAATAAATAAATACTAATAAAATGTAATTTTTTTTTGGAAGAAACTAGTCAAATGTAATGTGCTCCTAAAAGTTGCCAATTATACATCAATTAGTCACAAAATATTTAATTTGAATTAAGGCCAGATATATTCTCAATTTCTCATCCTAAAAAATTAGTAAATTTTAGTTTTAATCTCTAATTTATTTAATTATTTTTTTCTACGTAACAGTTTTGAAATCATTTAGTCCTAATGTTATACGAAGGTTCGATATTAACTTCTTATTCGTCCATCTAAATTCATGAGCATGTGGTCATCGATGATGACATCTATGGTCACACATTAGCATCTAACAACCCAAAAAAATTTCAGTGAACATTCAGCTCTCCATTTTTATATATGATTGTCATTTTAAGGTTTTTTTTCTTTTATTTTTATTTTTTGACAAAAAGGTTTTTTTTCATATATTAAAAAAATTGAATGGAAAAGTTTATAAATTTAAAAATTTATAGTTCTTTTTTTAAGTTTAAAATTATAGTTCTTTTGATTGGAAATAAGCAAAACATGAAAAAATAATGTATTTAGTCCAAATTTGAATCAAATGCATAAATTTATTTTCTTTTTAAATATATTAATTAGAGACTATTGTTAATTTGGACTAAATACATTATTAACCGTTATTGACAAGACATTAATAACCATTCACTACCAAAAAAAAAGACATTAATAACCATTAATTTGGACTAAATACATTATTAACCATTGTTTGGACTAATTAGAGGGAGTAATCTTTTTTTCTTTTTTTTTGAGAGACGGGAGTAATCTTTTTATATACATAAATTTATGCATTTGATCCAAATTTGGACAAAATACATTATTAACCATTATTGACCAGTCATTAATCATTCTCCTTAACTATTGTTGTACTATTGTACCGAAAGAAAAAAAAAAACTATTGTTGTACTATGTTTATTTTTTGGGAGTTTTGTTAACTACTTTTTTTTTAAAGAGATTGTTAATTACTCTTTCGTTGTATGTATAGAGAAATAACTCCACGGTTTTCAATATAAGAAAAATCAAAATGTACTCCATTTGGTCAAATTTGAACCTATAATTGATATCTTATCGTATATTTGATGAAGCGTATGATAATATTATTTTATCATATCATATTTTTTAAACATAACTTCTTTTTTAAATGGTAAATATCATTTGTTAATTCTTAGATTAATATTTACACTTTCGTCTGAGTTTGAATTTAGTACCTTAAAAAATTTATAAGTAAATAAATAATTGGATAATACATGTCCATTCAACTAAATAAAAGTATGATATATATTAAATATAAATGACAAAAACACCCTTACAAGTAAATTATAGTCCCCGTGATCATAGTTCAGTTGGCACGGACAATGCATTGTTATATGCGGCGACCTTCGAACCCCAAACACCCCACTTATTCACTTTATAAGGTGAATTCTTGCCACTAAACTATTTGACCAATAAAAGAAGTAAATTATATTTAAGGGTTAATATATGTTTACTCTCTTGTAATATTAGCAGTTTCTGGGTTACATCCTGTAAAAAAAATTGTTTAGATTTCAACCTTTTAATTTGAAGATTCTTTGGTTTTGGACCTATATGAATTTCAACTATACAAAATTGATGATATCACAATGGGCAAACCAAAATTTGCTCAAATTGTACAAGGGGCAAAAGTACCTTAAATTTTGAAATTGCCATGAAAATCTAAAACCAAAGAATCTTCGAATTACATGATTGGAATCTGGACAAAACTTTTTACGTAGGGTAAACCAGAAACCGCTAATATTTAATTTGATTACGTGACGTTGGAACATTGAGCGGAACATTATAAACGTTGAAACATCGTACATAACATATTAAAACAAGTGCGTTAGAATTTCAATGATAAATATCATATTGAACACCCATCAATCATTCACACATCTTCATATAATCATATCAACCTATTCACAAAAGATTTGCAAATTATTCGGTTTTAAAGGTCATTTTCGACAAAGTTTGTCTATCGTTTCACAACATTAAAACAATTGTGGGAATTGAATCAAAACTAAGCAAACAAATTCTAATGCCTCAACTATGTATACACTTAGATCACATATAAGTGCAGTTGAGTATACATGTGTGCTTCACCTGCTAAATACGACGAAATCATAAAAATCATAAAGTTCGTCTCTCTTTATCGCTTTTCCAAAAGAATACCATTTTTCAAAGCAACATAAGTTAAAAACTCCTTGAAATCACTCACAACCAATTTTAGAAATCAAGAAATCAGTATACAACCATAACCCTACCCCTTTCCCTTGAGAAAAACGAGTTTTGGGAAAATCGACATTCTTGGACGTTTTTCAAAAGTTTTGTTCAATTTCATAAAATCAAGCTAAATTCCAATCATAAGATGTTCCAGTAGGTTAAAGAGTAAAAACAGTAATCAAACATGTTGAAAGAAGCATTTTAGAAAGCTCAGATCGGCCCCCGAAGCCCGAAATGCAAAACAAAGTGTGCTGCAACAGGGTTCGCTCGCTTAAGTGTGGACCTGCTCGCTCAAGCGTCCAAGTTCTAGAGACTGCACGCTTGGAGCTCGCTTCCCGCACGCTTGAGCGACCGCTCATCTGTTCTGCACAATTTCTCTCGAGTTCAAACCATTTTTCACCAAAAAAACCCAAATTTTGATCCTCTAACATCCAAATTCGTTCTCAAAGGTTATTTATAGGTTTATGTACACAAAAAGGCTTTCAAAAACACATCAAACTTGAAATCAAACACCATTTCAACACAAATCATTGATTCACCCATTTTTCATAAAACTTTCAAAAACAACTCAAATCTCATCACAACTCCATAATTATGAACACCCATAGCATGAATCATCAATATCTCATAACAACAACAACATCAATTAACCATGAATTCATCAACAATCCAACAACAACAATATCATTCTTCACCCATTTTGTGCAAAACACAAAGTATTCACATATATACATCTCAAGCATGCAAATTCATCATCAACAACTTAATTATCATCAAATTCACATACCCAATCATTGCATCAACATAAGAGCACAAATTTCACCAATAAATTCACAATGAATCACTTTTGAATTGATGTAGAAAAGAGATTATACTAAAAGATTATGAGAAAATACTAGCCCCCTTACCTCAATTGAACACAAACTAAGCTTAGGCTTCAATTTAGCTCCACCCTCTTGAATCTCTACTCTTCTCTTCTTCTCCCAAGTTTCTTCTCTCTAACCCTTGTTCTTGCTCTTTCTCTCTCCACCTCACTCAAAAGTGTGAAATGTGCAAATGAGTCTATGTGACCTAATTTCCTCAAAGACTATAGTTTATATAGGCTCTACACTATTGGGCTCAACTCTCCAATGTCTTAATGGACTCAAAGTGCTCATTAACTAACTCACAAAGTTTCTACTCACTTACGGATAAAAATAACGAATAGTTACCAGCTCTTAATTAATTATCTCGCCTTACTAGTAACTCGGTAAAATAATTGTTCCCACTTAAAACACTAAAAATAATTCTCATAACCAAAAGACTATTTTACCTTTGCTCACAAAATGACCAAAATGCCCCTAAGTCTAAAATGACTAAAATACCCTCCATCAGCCAAAATCCACTAATCCCGGAATAAAATACACACAGAGACAAATAATCACAAACAAGCACATATGAACACACATAATAAATAATAAAATAAATCTAACGAAAATCGGGTTGTTACATCATCCACATAAACAAGGAGATAGACAACTTGTTTATGCTTTAAATAAGTGAATTAGGTGGGATCACACTTACTAGATTGAACCCAAACTGAATAAGAGTTGTAGTTAACCTCTCAAACCATTGCCTAGGTGCTTGCTTAAGACCACAAAGTGTTTGTGTAGCTTTCATACTAATGTAGGATCAATACTTTCAACAACTTGATGTTGCTGCATATAGACTTCTTCCTCAAGAATGCCATTGAGAAAGGCATTGTTGACATCCAGTTGTTGAATGGGCCACTTATAAGATAAAGCCAATGTAAGTATATGACTTATATTTATAGGCTTAACTAGATGTGCGAAAGTCTTAGTGAAATAAAAGCCCTACAATTGATGAAAAACTTTTGCAGCTATACGTGCTTTGAAATTGTTTACAGTACAATCATAATTGTCTTTTACTCTAAACACCCCCTTATATCCAATTTCTTTTCTATTTGGAGGTAAAGGAACCAGTGACCAAGTACTATTTTTCTACATGGCATTAAACTCTTCTTGCATGGTAGTATGCTACTTAAGATTAAGTAAGGCCTTCTTAACATTCTTAGGTTCAGTGTGAGTGAGTAGTAATATGGGATTAAGACGAGGAATGACAATACTAGATTTGGAACAAGTTTGCATAGGATATGAATTGGGAGTCCCTAATATGGACCCTAAAGAAAAGGGTCCACCGATGGACCTGTACAAGTGACCTGCAACATCCAATCACCTTCAATTACTAATTTTTGAGGTTTATTCTGTAAATTAGAAATACCCATAATATCCCAATATGCTGGCAATAAAAAACAACAACCACTCTATCCTTCTAATCATCTCAACATGCTAGATCTGCAACGAAATTCACTTCTGAAGTCGGTGTATAGAAGGAGAATGAGCTAAAAAAATAGTCTTGACAACATTGATTGTTTTTATTTTTTAAGTTCAACATGGAGGCTAACTGGTTGTTGTAGGTCATATGTATAGGTCCACCAATGGACCTTTATTTTTATGGTCCATATTAGGGGCACCCGTATGAATTAACAATTAATGTTTGAGATACATTAGAGGAGTTTTGGGATGAAGAATCAAGGGTAGAAGGAGAGGAAGATGGTGTAGTGGTGACAATTGGTGAATTTCCAGAAGATGAAAAAAGTTTGTATGGCTAGGTGATTCAATGTAAGTCTTAGGTAAGGTGGTCACAGGAGGACTAGTTCTCTGCGTGCTTGATGTAAGGTAGAGATGTCAGGTGGATTAATAGGCTGGGAGGACAAAGAGACATCTCTGGCTGGGTGGACAGGGTCAAAAGAAGGGTTTTTTACCAAAAAAGGAAAGGGAAATCTAAACTCGTTGAAAAGAACATCTTACGATATAAAGGTACAACCACTAGGAGATAAGCACTTATTACCTTTATGAGTAGTTGAATAACACAAAAACAGTCATTCATGAGACCTGAAATCAAATTTATTAGCATTGTATGGCCTTAATAAAGGAAAGCGAGAACATCCAAACACTTTAAGAAAGTTATAGTCAGGATTTTTATGAAGCAAATATTGAAAGGGATTTTGAAATTTCAATGAAGCAATAGGTACTCTGTTTATTAGATAAACAACAACTAGAAAAGAATGACCCAAGTAGGTTAAAGAAAGAGAAGCTTGACTAAGGAGTTTAACACCTAAATCAACAACATGTCTATGTTTCCTTTCAACTACATTGTTTTGGAGATGAGTTTGAGGAAACACAAGTCTGACACTGATACCTAAACTGTTAACATATTATGTGAAGGGTTTGACTTCTACCCCCAATAAGTTTGAATAGACTTAATAGACTAACCCAACTGAAGTTCAACTATGGATTTAAACAGTTTGAAAATAATGAAAGTATCACATTTACTTTTAAGTAACTAAATAAATGTGAACTTAGAGCATGCATTAACAAAGGTACTATAATAATGGCAACCAAGTGAAGAAACAGTATGTGAAAGACCCCACAGATCATTAAACACAAGTTGGAGAGGATGATTTTATAAAATTTGTGAAACGGGTGAATGCAGTTTGTGAGCCTTTCATATACAACAAGCATTATAAAAAGTAGAAATATCTTTGTCATTATTGCAAGTGAAAATATTACAATGCTTTAATACAATTTTGAGAGTATGATTATTAGGATGCCCTAGTCTTAAACGCCGCAGATGCTGAGAATTAGAAGGCAATTGATTATTACAATGAAGAAAAATGGTATTAACAATGTAAGCAAAAGGATTAAGAGAGTATTGTGAGGATGATCACTTAGCCAGATCTACTTCCTCTACCACAATTGGAGCTAATATTAGGGTTGAAATTGTAGAAATCTGAGCCAGCCATAACATTGAAAGAGGCATGAGTGCCTGAAGATTCATAGGTAGATGAAGTATGAGATGCATAGTATTGAGTTAGATTAAGGAAGCCTCATCTTCAAGAACCTTTTTCTTGAACTTATCAAGTTGTGTATCATGTGCAAGAAGGCGTGATTCTACTTCATAAATATGAATTATATCAAACATGTTTCCCACAACAAAGATAAGTGTACTGAAATCTTGTGGTAACTATCAGAAACAATGTCACGTATAGAATCTAGGTTATAAACAAGTTTTTGAATGTGAAGAAGGCAATCTGGTACCGTACGATTCCCAAGGGAAGTAGAACGCATTTCAATGTGAAGTTATCATACCTTAGCACACATATGCTTGTGAAAGTACACAAGGAAAATAGCGTTCATCTTCAAGAAAATAGTTGGGTGGAATAAAATTGATTGGGATCACTTCGGTGACACCCAAATAAGGCGTAGGGACACGAGTCTCTGGCGAGGAGATGGTGGCGGAGTATGCTCAGACGACTTGGATCAAGAGGCTAATTTGATACCATGTGAAATCTCAAAGAATTCATAGAATATTTTGTAGCTAACTTTGGATTTGATATTCTGTTTTCATTGATTAACTAGATATCGTTACAATCAGCTTTATATAGGAGGTTGAAGGTTACTAGCATGTTAACCTCACTCAAAACTGACTTGTGTTAGTCACTTGACGCATTTACAAAGAGGTTCAGTGACAGTTGTTCATAATTGTAATAGCCTAATATATCTATTACAAAGGTGAACTAACTATTTCTCTTACACCTAGTGATGTCTTCAATATCATAAACATCATATATGAAGTCACCATATCCTTTTAAACAACATACTCACAAAAGAGACTCTATTAAAATTTCATCAAAAATATTTAACTACTTTTTGAAAATGCCCCAAAATGAAAAATGTTTCAGAAAATGTTATTAAGAAAAAAAATTCCTATTTATCATTTTGTTAAATTTAAAGTCTTTTGAATACTTAAAGTCATTAAAGAAAAAATATTTTCGTTAAACAAACTATCTTAAGAAAAATGATATTTTCGCCAACCTCGTTAAAGTTGTGTGAAAATCTTTCAACTAGTTATGTCGTACAGTATTTTGAGAAGTCTTCAAACATAAAATGTTATGAAAAATGTTTCATTAAACTTGTTTTTTTAAGAATTATTTCTTTTGTCAATTTATTAATATTTTTAAAATAAAACTCACACTAAACGAATTAATTAAATATATGTTTTTGGATACTAAGAAAATAATATTTTTTACCCTAAATTTATATAAAACAAAATCTTACCCTAAATTTAACCTAACCTTATGTTAGCCCCTTATAAAAGCGATTTCTATCACCATTTTGACAAAAGTGGAGTGGAACAGCGCCGCTGAAGGATTGGACTATTTTGCTTCAAGACTGAAATTTACATAGAGTTGTAAAAGAGGTATTCCTCTATCCACCCATTCATCACTAATTCATAATAAAGTGTTTTCAACATATATTCCTTTATGATTGAATTAATTGTTATGATGTGCAATTTAGGGTACGACGATTCTGCATAACTTCAATAAACTCAAATCAACATGATATATGCGACTAATCTCAAGTGGTTCGTGTTTTTATGTCGATGACTTCATCTAATTGTTATTGGATTATTTTCACCTGTTTAATCTTGTGTTGTTTTTTCCCCAGTAGATCAATGAGCTTCAAAACAAAAATTTATTCATGGATTATCATCAGAGGCATAATTGAAAGGAAGTCGTCAATGTTATCTTATATTTCTAGTCATTATAGGATGGGCTTAGATCTATTGTTCTTCTGCATAAGCTCCAATGTAATCTTCAACGAGTGTAATTTCTTTGATTAAATATGGGTAGATCTATAACATGAAAGGTGACTAATCGTTTTAAAAGGTAATAAATGCATCAATTATATATATTAACCCTGATAAATTCTACTATGTTTAAATTTGAATTGATAGCTTTTATTTTGATATATGAATACTATGCAATTTTTATTTGAATTTGTATGTTACCCGATCCTCTTGACATCGTCCGGCCATTGATTGGTAATGTTTAATACCGTTCTTGGATACCCGATGTATATTATATGGTATTCACTTATATATTGCATGGAGAAGGATTTAACATTGAGAAAACAAAGAAGTTCTCTACTATGCTACGATTTAATAGTATAGGCAATTTCCCCTACTTATAAATATATTGTCAGGTCATCTCCTATTTGATGTGGGATTCTTAACAAATATACTATAGTAAATTGGGGTGGCGAGTCCACCTAACTCCCTACCATCATGGTTCATCAACTTTTTTCATAACTATGCTATATGGTTTCCTTCTTGTGATAATCTATAATGCCTTTGGGATCTTTGGAGAATCATTTGCATGGTATGCTATATTGTTATCCTATATTCTCATATTGCTTTGTATAATGTACAGTTCATGTTTGGATGGAGGTGAATTTAGTGAAACCAATGTAACACTTTGATTTTGTTAACGTTCCAAAATGTAACTTTTACTAAGATCATAATGTCATACCGTGATTCTGCCAATTAAACTCACGGTCAATCCAAACATGCAGATAATAAATTGGCATAAGTGTTCTTTGTTTTTGTTGCTTATGTTTTTCGTCTTCTTAGTTCTGTTAGATATTCCTCCCGGGATAAAACCGCTGGATTGGAATACAAGAATGAGAATAACTGCTGGCGTAGCTAAAGGTTTGGAGTATTTGCATGATAAAATGAAGCATCCTGTCATATACCGTGACCTCAAATGCTCCAACATTTTGTTAAGCTACGATTATCATCCCAAGTTATCTGATTTTGGCTTGGCAAAAGTAGGTCTGATTGGTAAATAGACTCATGTTTCAACAAGAGTTATGGGAACATATGGCTACTGTGCTCCAGAGTATGGAATGACAGGTCAATTAACATTCAAGTCTGACATTTATAGCTTTGGAGTTGCTCTTTTGGAGCTCATCACAGGCAGAAAGGCATTCGACGATAGTAACCCTTTAACAGGTTAGTTTCCACTAGCAGTCAATAGTTGATGAAATTATGGATTATGTGTCTTGCCTTGAAATTGAGCTTGAATGAAAAGTTGTAGCCTGTAGGTGTATTGAATTGACTCAGATGACCACCATGATTAACCATTTGACCTGAAATCTAATATGAATGAAAATTTGCAGGAGGCTTAAAATGCGAAAAGGCTGGATCTATAGTTGAATAGTGTAAACAATGGCTCGTAGAAAGAAAAAAGTATGTCTCATTTGCAAACAAAGGAAAACATTTCAAACAGATGAAGAACAATAGTGTATCACTCCTGACTGTAATTTCTTTGATTAAATATAGACAAATTTGTACATAAAATGTTACAAGATCTTGTATTACTTTTAAAAGAAGGTAACAATTAGGAAATGGATTGATGTACTCATTCTCGTTGATATGTACTACTATAGTTGGGTTTGAATTGAATGATTTTATTTAGATAAGTTCAATGTAATTTAATTTTAATTTGCAAGCCAAAACTTGATGCCCTCTTGTTTACCAATTGGCATGTTTCTATGTTTTTTCTACTAACTCATTTATGTAAATTTTAAATTTTGTTTTTAAGATTTTACATTTGAAAGAAAGTAATAAGTGTACATTGTTCATGTTGGCATCCCCATCAAGCTAGTTTTCATCTGATCATTCCTACTTTAGCTTGGTGTTAGCTGGTTATAATAGGATTGGTAGTCATTTTCATACTTTTATGCATAATCATGTGAAAAGAGTTGCTGAAATTGCTACCCATAATTTAGCAACATTTATATATTCTTCCATTGATACTATTTGGGTTGATGATTCTCCTCATTATTTATTGTCAAAATATAGGTTATTCTTTAAACACGAATTCTTTTTTTTTCTTTTGGTTTCAACTTTGATTTTTATTTTTGCATAATCATCAAATGGTCAAGCAAAGTTTATAAATTATAATAATATATTGTGAGAAATGTTATTAATGGAGCTTAAATCACTGCAAGAAGGTTGGTTCTATTATGCAACATATAAATAATCATGAAAAAGCACGTTGAACCTTGAGATTTCTTTAACACGTATGAGTCCCTAACATCTCACTCGTCTAATTTTAATTTTACTTTCCATTACAAAAACACCTAAACAAAATAAAATCAATCTTTTCAAAAGAAAAAGTTAAAGTAAAAAGGGTTCACATGATGTGTTTGATATCCTAACTATGTTGGCTCCTCAAAAATAAAACGCACACATGGATAATGAATTTGTAAATGTGTTTCTTAACATTACATTTTGTCTAGAGTGTACTTTAAGAAATTACAGAAAAATCACATTTTTTTCCGAAGTTATATATTCAAACATATATTGGTGTAAGAAAATAGATGATCGCTCTTCCAGCCCCATGGTTCTTAGACACCCCACAAATCTTACTGAAAACTTGTAAGACTCTTAATTTAAAGATGACTAAATCTAGGCCTTTGTATTTTAAAATATAAAAAAATATAACATATTCCTTTGATTTGAAGAAAACATGTTGTATGTACGTGATGTTCAAATTTTCAACGGACCAAGAGCGCCAAGCAAATTCAAACAAGAGTTTAAACATTTTTATAATGAGAAGATGATCCCATTATATTTCTCCTAATTTTGGAAATGAGATTTTATTCAAAATGTTATTTTGATTTCAAAACCATTATTTTGAATGGGAAACTTGTTGAGCAAGTTAGCTATGTGAGATCTAGACATCTGATTAGTGAATCTAGCTTTGCTTAGTTTATAAGATTCATTGCCCACGACCTCTGAAGACTCGTATATTTGTCTCTTCATCAGATCCAATTAGCATGAGTTCTCATTTGTATCTCTCAAAAACATTTTTTTGTCTTCAGACCTTATCAATTGTTTAATATAGCGTCTAGTAATGACAACGTTCACCCCTAGCACAAATGAATATTTTTTTTTTTTTGGGAACTTAGCCCTTTTTTCCCTCAGTTCTGCTTCATCACCTAACAAGTATATTATAGTAAATTGGGTTGGCGAGTCCACCTAACTCCCTACAATCATGCTTCATCACCTTTTTTCATATCTATGCTATTCGGTTTCCTTCTTGTGATAATCTATATTGCCTTTAGGATCTTTGGAGAATCATTTGCATGGTATGCTATATTGTTATCCTATATTCTCATTTTGCTTTGTATAATGTAGAGTGCATATTTGGATGGAGGTGAATTTAGTGAAACTAATGTAACACTTTGATTTTGTTAACGTTCCAAAATGTAACTTTTACTAAAATCATAATGTCATACTGTGATTCTACCAATTCAACGCAGGGTCAATCCAAACATGCAGATAATAAATTGGCATTAGTGTTCTTTGTTTTCGTTGCTTATGTTTTTCGTCTTCTTAGTTATGTTAGATCTTCCTCCCGGGAAAAAACTACTGGATTGGAATACAAGAATGAGAATAGCTATTGGTGTAGCTAAATGTTTGGAGTATTTGCATGATAAAATGAAGCCTCCTGTCATATATCGTGACCTCAAATGCTCCAACATTTTGTTAAGCTACGATTACCATCCCAAGTTATCTGATTTTGGCTTGGCAAAAGTAGGTCCGATTGGTAATAAGACTCATGTTTCAACAAGAGTTATGGGAACATATGGCTACTGCGCTATAGAGTACGGAATGGCAGGTCAATTAACATTCAAGTATGATATTTATAGCTTTGGAGTTGCTCTTTTGGAGCTCATCACAGGTAGAAAGGCATTCGACGATAGTAAACCATTAACAGGTTAGTTGCCACTAGCACTCAATTATTAATGGAATTCTGGATTATGTGGCTTGCCTTGAAATTGAGCTTGAATGAAAAGTTGTAGCATGTAGGTGTATTGAATTGACGCAGATGACCACCATGATTGACCATTTGACCTGAAATCTAATATGAATGCAAAATTTGCAGGAGGCTAAAAATGCGAAAAGGCTGAATCAATAGTTGAACTGTGTAAACAATATCTCGTAGAAAGAAAAATGTATATCTCATTTTCAAACAAAGAAAATCATTTCAGACAGATGAAGAACAATGGTGTATCACTCATGATTGTGATTTCTTTGATTAAATATAGATAAATATGTGCATAAAATATTACAAGATTTTGTATTACTTTTAAAAGAAGGTAACAATTAGGAAATGGATTGATGTACTCATTCTCGTTGATATGTACTACTATAGTTGGGTTTCAATTGAATGATTTTATTTAGATAAATTCTATGTAATTTAATTTTAATTTGCACCCTCTTGGTTACCAATTGGCATGTTTTTATGTTTTTTCTACTAACTATTTTATGTAAATTTTAATTTTTGTTTTTAAGATTTTATATTTGAAAGAAAGTAATAAGTATACATAGTTCATGTTGGCATCTCCATCAAGCTACTTTTCATCTGATCATTCCTACTTTGACTTGGTGCTAGCTGGTTATAATAGGATTGGTAGTCATTTTCATACTTTTATGCATAATCATGTGAAAAGAGTTGCTGAAATTGCTACCCATAATTTAGCAACATTTATATATTCTTCATTTGATACTATTTGGATAGATGATTCTACTCATTATTTATTGTGAAAATATAGATTATTCTTTAAACACGTATTCTTTTTTTTTTTTTTGTCTCAACTTTGATATTTTTTTTTGCATAATCATCAAATGGTCAATCAAAGTTTATAATTTATGATAATATAGTGTGAGAAATACTATTAATTGAGCTTAAATCACTGCAAGGAGGTTGGTTCTATTATGCAACATATAAATAATCATGAAAAAGCTCTTTGAACCTTGAGATTTCTTTAACACGTATGAGTCCCTAACATCTCACTCGTCTAATTTTAATTTTACTTTCCATTAAAAAAACACCTAAATAAAATAAAATCAATCTTTTCAAAAAACAAACAGTACTAAACTTGCATCAGCACGATACAAGAGTAGACACACAAAGACTCAAAACCCTAAATCTAGACTTTTAGAAATGACGACTTCAATACCTAATTAGGTATTGAAGTCTTCCTTTTATACTGAAGCAATATGGGCTAATTAACCTTGTTGGGTTTCAGAACAAAGTAGATCGTCCAGCTGATCTACAAAACAAGAATCAGTAACAAAAAAAAAAGTCCTAAGAAGTAGGAACATCTTTCGGAACTGCCAAACATATCAAATTATTCCCTAAAATATGGTAGCACCTTTGAGAATAAAAGCACAACTGATTATGTACAGATATGCGCGTTGCTTGGTCAGCAAGATATGGAAAAGTGGTTTCCTTAATAAGATAAAGCGCGCTTACAAATAAGTGTAACATCCCGTTTTTTCAACAATGTAAATTTTACAAATAATCAGAGTATTCAACGTAAAACGGAATGTCACACTACTTTTAAAACATAAATAGAGTAAAATTACTATTTATCAAAACAACCCTGTCAAAAATTCATTTATATTGCAGCGGAAAATTATTTCAAAATCAACAACTTTGTTCAACAATCTTTGGCACTACGGCCTCAACATAAATAACTTAAAGGAAAATCTTAATCCAAAAAGGTTCAACAACATAGTTCATAATACAATACGTAACAATGGAAAGCAAAGCAAGAATCCCCATCCCGTTACGTATCAGAGCGACCCTAAGACGACACACAACTCAACATTAACGACAATGCAACGACGCAACAACAACTCGACTATGCAGTATGCATGTGGTACAAATCAACGTGTTAGAGGAAAAAGCTCTTCAAGCAACGTTGGAGTAATAAACTCCTAAAATCAACGCTGGAGCATAGCTCCTAAAATCAACACTGGAGCAGCAAACTCCTAAAGGCCAACTGGAGCAAATAACTCCTCAAAGACAACGCTAGAGTAACAAACTCCTAAACACAACGCTGGAGAATAAACTCCTAGAATCAACACAATATGAATGATTAATATTCAATAGGGCATGAGCCCCCTATTGGAACAAGGGTGTTTCACAAGTCACCTATTGAGTATTGACAATAACAAGGTATTAAAAATAATCAATTGGATATGCTAAACAATTTGTTCAAGTGTGCAGGATCCATAATCAAAGTATTATTCTTAGAGATTCTAATTAAACAAGTTCAAGAGCAAAGGAATTTATTTGAAGCTTAAAGCATCTGGAAGAATGAGTCTGAAGAACTGCGTCTGAAGAAACGAGTCTGAAGAAGAGCTCCTGAAGACACGTCATCAGAAGCAAGAACATCAGAAGC
>Ga0228711_1003737_pt1 | contig 23634 bp, 7 predicted proteins | sample MedpolnodulmetaG_2_FD_177996 | JGI IMG/M metagenome (GOLD analysis project Ga0228711, IMG submission 177996) | Root nodule microbial communities from Medicago polymorpha collected in Santa Monica, California, United States - brown nodules | ecosystem: Host-associated > Plants > Roots > Nodule...
TTTTATTTCTTTCTCTTATTTGAGACAAGTTATGAATATAGAAAATAAATCTTTTACAGTGAAAACAATTGAGACGAAGTTGTTAATAATAGATTACCGAGAGAAATAGGTAAAAGAAATTTCCATACCACAAGACAAAACAAAAGAAGGTTAACTTTATAAATAAACAAAATCTCTTTGAGAATCACATTGAAGAAAAAGATTCAAATAGATTTGATACTAATGTGAGCATTGATTGTAAAAAATTACGTGTGAGTATAAAAAGGTTAACTTTATAAATAAACAAAATCTCTTTGAGAATCACATTGAAGAAAAAGATTCAGATAAATTTGATACTAATTTTAAGAAAATAGCACTAATACGAATAGGTTTGACTACAAGGAAATATGTAATGCCGCATAGATACAATTCACAACAAAAACAAAAGCTATCTCCACTACGGATCAAGATTGGTTGTCTTTGAGTTTTGGTGACTTTAGGTTTGTCACTGCAACGCAACCGTGGGAATTCAATGGTATGTGCCTTCTTCACTCGAATATTTTTTAGTTTAGAATTGGAATATAAATTAATCAAATTAAATTAAAAATTCTCTTGGCAATGAAGGAGTATGGCTATGCTCATCAGAATCTACAAAGCATGAAGGATGCATTAGCATTTGTAAAGGGTTTAGAAGTTGAGTTTGAAGACAAGGGGGATAAGTATGATGAGTTTCTAAATGTGATGAACGATTTCAAGAGTCTAAGAATTGATGCAGAAGGTGCCAAAGCAACACTAGAGGAGCTGTTTAAAGAGCATAGGCATTTAATTATGAGATTCAACTCCTTAACACTAAAGGGATCTCAGATCACTAAGCATGGTTATGAGGCTGAAGAGGAAGAAGACATGGAAATACTTGACAAACTTGAGAAACTAGAGTCAGCACTTGAACTTATTTTAGAAGTTTTGATGATCAAGAAGAAGGAAGCATAGACTTATTAGTTAGAATTCATGTAAGATTATTCTTTTTCTTTATGGTTTACACAATATATGATGTGAAGGTTTTTTAGTGTTTTTTTTTGTTTTCGGTTGAAATGCCTTTTAGTTTGGAAATTGCTCTAAGTGTCCCTTATGTTTGATCACTTTTATGGTTAATTCATAAAATATATCTCCATAAATATCTAGAGGACGTGATTGAATTGGATGCATGTGTAAAAAAAATTACATTGTCGGTGTATACAAATTAAATCCTTAATTATATTAGGACAAGAAGGAACTGGTTGGTATGAAAAGTCTAAGGAAATGTGTTTAGAGTGGGGGATTGTGCAATACCTCTTTCATGGTCTAAAGTTTTGAAGGGAGAAAGCATATAGTTTTTCTCAGCTACATACAATTATGACTTATGATACAGTTAATGCAGACCTCAAAATCCTTAATGTTGCGGCCGCAGTAAAAACCTCCCACTGCAATTTTTCATGAACTAAATTCAAGAATAAACACTCAAATGTAATACATAAATAAATAAAAAGTTGCATTGTCAGGTCAACTATGAAGGAGTTCACATTGAAAAGAGTTTATTCATAAGTTCCATGGGTACACAGGAGATAAACCCAAAAACACAACTAATTTTATAAAAGTTCCACTAGTCCTAAGTACAACTTGTGCTCTACTTTAATCTGTACAAGCCTCTAACTCCAGTACCATCGATCTCAAACTTAAAGAGAGCAATAAAACAAGGGTGGAGGAAGGTGTTTTTCGGTTTGTAAAACACTCGAAGGGACATTTAACAAGAGATTTGCATATAGCAACATCACATGGCAACTCCCAACAAGCTATATATAGACTTTTGGCTTTGCAAAAGCCATGTTTGGAATCATAATGAAGAGATTTGATGTTGTAGTTTCGCTCATGAGTAATGCATTCAAATCTCATCAAAAGATCTTATGATCAATAGGGGCAAGTTAAGACAATAGCAACCATGTGTATTTTCTCTCAAGCCTTGTGAAATGTGCGAGAAGAAACTCCATGCAGGAGCCTGACAAACCCTAAGAAACTTAGCTTTCCATCTGAGTGTCTTATCCAATCTTGGAGTACTACGTGAATAGGTACTGAGGGGCTAAGCCCAAGTTCCTGAAATCAAATTACAAAAGCTTAGTAAAAATTTATAATGCAGTGGAAGCATATTAATGATTGCGAATCTAATTTAAAGGTTACAAGGCATAAGAGGAAAGCAAAGGAGAATTCAACATGTTATTCTAAACTAGGATTTGATAACCACTTACATAATCTCATAATACATACTCCACTAAATGAGTATGTCCGTAAAACATGGTTATCATATCAAGATTCAAATCATGAATCAGAAGACATTTGTTCTGAATCATGAATCAAACTTTATTATGAATCGGAAGATACATTGTCAATAAAAATGTCATTTTTAACTTAAAAAACTAGTGACAGAACAAAATTATAGTCTGATAAATCATATGTGAACCTCAATAGTTCAAAATTCAAGCCATATCAAATGGCAGAAGGGTGGTTGGGTATACAAAGTTTACATAAAAAGTGGCTGACTACAGTAAATTTAGATAGTGAATCATTAGAATAAATTGAGATTCATCATAGTAAATGGACTTCATCCATAATGAATTGGAATTCAACATGAGATTCATGTAAATCGATATACATTAGAGATTCATATCAATTTAGTATCAATTATAAGATATGACTCGCATGTAGATACTGATTAGTCATGCATTTAAATCTCATCAAAAAATCTGATGTAAAATGCTCAAGTAATAGTGTATGTACTTTGGTTTAGTTTAAAAGAACGCCGGAATCTTAAACCACTAAAATTTAAAGGTAGGTACGCCCTTGTGCACTTTACAAAAAAAAAAACTTATTTTAGAAGGAAAATTTCTTAGCGATTTATATGACCTTGGGAACAATTAACTCAATTTGCAGGGAATTAGATCTAATTCTCCGGGGGGAAAAAAATCAAAAAAGTAAAATCACAATCTAAAGTATATTAGTCAAAATGGTATTACGCAAGAAGCATACCGAGGCAAGCTCTTCGATCATAATTGGTCTATTTCCATCCTTTTCAAACAGCTCATAAGCACGCCTTGCATGTTGCTCCCAAGTGTCCATTCCCTCCAGTTGATGGACACTTATAGCAGCAGCGCAAAATTCCTCAAAATCTAATTTTCGATACTGGATTGAACTAACCTGCAACATGTAAAAGTAACAGTTCAGTTTCCAAGGAAGCAACCAACTTTAGTAGAAGCTTGAAATGAAAAGTTAAAATCTCTCATAGACTTACCATGTTCGCATAATCTAAGACCCGTGAATCCTTCGAGGCATCAGTAGCGCTCCTTAAAACAGCCTGCAAATTAAAATGTTAACGGCTTGAAAGTTATTTGGCAAAAAAATACATAAACTTTCGACATGTACTGACCGTCTTGAAGTTCTGCATAGAGATTAGCCCACTTTTGTTTGGCCCTAATAGAGTAAATTGTTCTCTGAGATATGCTAGCTGCACTAATGTCAATGTCTTTGCAAGAGCCTGCCAAAAATGACAAAACTTTAATACATTGCATATTATCACACAAAATGACAAGCAAGTACAAAAACTCGTACTTGCACTCAACTTGTCAGCTAATAATGTAATTAATAAGGAGATATAAAGATGGCTTGGCGGTTGGGATGGGGGAGTTAAGGAGTGGAGTGATAAGGAGGTTACGGGTTTGATCCCGACCCTTAGCATAAAAACTAACAATACCAACATTTTCAGTGTCAAAAAAAAAAATTAATGTAATTGATAAATGCACATTATCATGTGCATACTACAAGATTGAACAGATGAGATCTCTAAGAATCTTAATTTTTCCATTTGGAAGGGCGTGTTAAACCCTACTCAAGTTTCTGCCAAGTTTAGCAATCAAAATTCTTCTCATTTCCTCCTCTTCAGCGACAGAACCAGGAAAAATTGTAATAAGCATAATCAACAACAAGAGCTAAATAAACAAATCACTTCAAAACATAGTTGCATAAACAATGACAGTACATACCCCTAATGCTGATTTGCGTAGAGAAGACGAGCATATGTAAGTTTTGATGAGCTTGTGGATTATCATATCAAATGGTATCTTTATATCCTCTAAGTGATTCACCAGCCACGGATGACCTAACCATAAAACCAAGCAATAAGCAAGAAAGTTCATAGTATTATAACACGAGAATTTTAATATCACAACAATCAATGTGAAGCGGAACACATACTGAGAGCCTGAGATGCGGTTAGTCTTTTACGGTAATCTTTATTCAACAGCCTTTTTACAAAATCTTTTGCATCAGCTGATAAAGAAGGCCAGGGAGCTTCATCAAAACTTGGATCTGCCTTAAGGACAGCCCGAAATATGCCAGATTCTGTCCTGGCCCAAAAAGGACGGCTTCCACATAACAGAATGTAAGCAATTACACCAATGCTCCACATATCTGCTTCTGTCCCATAAGATCTATGCAAAACTTCAGGCGCAACGTAATAAGCACTTCCAACAATGTCATTCAATCTCTCATCTGCAAATACTGCTGATTGTTACCACTTGTTGTTTAATTTTATGTTAAAAATTGGAGAAAATAAATCGTGTAGGCAATAGGCCAGACCTGGCTTTACATAGTCAGAGAGTCCAAAGTCAATGGCCTTCAGTGTAGAATTTTCATCCTCGGAACTAAAAAGAAAATTCTGTACGAGAAAACAAACCTTGATTAAGAGCAAAACAATATACCATTACCAGATGAAAGAGAGTAAATAATTCTAGTTAAAAAAACCTGAGCAGCAATATCATTTTTTTATGAAATAACTTTTGTCATTCAGAAAGGTTCATTAATTTATAAAGAATGACAGCATAACGATAAACACAAATTGCATGCATACACCCAGTAACTCCTTGAAAATACTAAACATGAAGTGATAATACAAAATACTGAAAACCCAAACTTAATGAAATTGCCATTAGGAGCATCACCAAAAGCGTAATAACAAGATTCCAAACAAGTTAGGAGCTTATGCTGATCAAATCATCTAAATTTATTAGGTTTGTAAAAGATATCGGAAAATAACAATGTCATTATTTCTAATTAAACACAAAAGGTAAAAAATATCTGAACAATTTTCCCAGCTAGGCATTGATTTAGCTTAATGAACTACTAGTAGCATTGACCCGTATTGTAAGATGTGTCTTTAAAAGAAACGGCACAGAAACAATAAAAGACAACATAGTGTGGTTTTGTGCGAGTGATGGGAGACCAAAGGACACGTGGTAATCAAACGAAAGGAATGTGAGTTTGCCACGTGTACCATGAAAATTTAGTTTTCTTAATATGAATAGCTGAACTGACTAGTAGCACTGACCCATTTGCAACATGAGTCTCCGAAAGAAGCGGTGCAGAAACAGTACAAGAGAATTGAGGGTGGTTTTGTGGTGAGTGATGAGACAGCGACATGTTGTAATCAAATGGAAAGAAAATGAGCATGCAATGTGTACCACGAAATTTAAGTTTAATTAATATAAAAAGATTACCTCTGGCTTGAGATCGCGGTGTACAACGCCCTGTAGATGACAGTAAGCTACCACACTTAATATCTGAATCAAAACAACTCTGGCATCCTCTTCCGGGTACTTTCCACCCCTATAGATCACAATCAAATATCATCTGATCAGAATGTCTCCAATGACAGCAATGGTAAAATAATGAAGCCAGAAAATCTACTTTTAGTTTCTTCCAACTTTGCGGCACAGAAAAATAAAAGTTGGAGTAATTTTTTACCTGGAAAGAATCTTATCTAACAATTCGCCTCCTTTACATAATCTGTATAGCATAAGATATAGTGAAACGTTAGCTCCAAATTCAATGACTCGATTAACAATTTTCATTTTCCTGCTTAATTAATACAATACCTCAAAAAAATCAATATTACAATATCTATTTCTTTGGAAGTATGCACAAAATATAAGGAAAGTCATTGGTTAACTAAAAAAATAACACTCAATTATCATTCCTATGCACTTTGAACGTGACTTAACTGAAGCAACAAATCAAAGCTTCGGTCAATGTCACATTGGCACCGAAGATTTATAAGGGTAACTAGAACTTACTCCATGACTACATAAACATTTTCTTCGTCTTCGTAGGCTTCGTAGAATTGTACTAAATTCTTATGCCCGGTTAGAGCTCGCAATATCTTCACTTCTCTTCTTACATCCTCTATAGCAATTGCTGTTGTCATCTGCCAACATTGCCCAAATATATAAGAACAAAGAGCACATAGCTTATTTAATAATTAACATCCATAGATGAACATTGATCATTACAATAAATTTTCACAAGACTGAAATGAAAACAAATCCAATGAAGGTAGGCAATCTATCAAAAAATACCACAACCACATATTTATCCAGAGTTTCAGGATTTTTCGAAGTTAAACTTAAAAAGCTGGATCCTCCACATAGAACACAAGGCATAAAATACCATAAACATGTTAGCCCTAATAATCAACAACTCTATTAAAAGAGACATAAAATTAATCACAGAAAAAACAATTCCAACAAAAATTCACAAAACTGTTTTCTTCCAAAAGCATCAAATCCATATAAGTGATAGATTATGAACCAAAAATCTAAAAATTGCTTCTTCTAACACTTCCACAACATGATTTGACAAGAACACATAGATCACAAATCATACACAAAACCCAATTTGAAACAGAATATATTAAAAAAAATGTGTTAAAAACAAAACAAAAATTGAAAGAATGAAGCAAACAAAAAAAAGATGAAATTAGACCTTAGATTTAGGAATGACTTTAACAGCAACATCAAGACCCTTAAAGCTTCCTTTTTTACCCTTAGCAGAGCAAGTATAACCAAAATGGCCACGACCCACTTCTTGTCCAAGCTCAAAATTCGTCACAAAATGCTTAGAAAATCCAAAACTCTTATCCAACCCAACTTCACACTCACTCCCTTCAGGTATAGTAGCCTCATTAGGCTTCACAGAGCCATGTCTTCTAGCTAGCAGTGCTCGAATGTGCTTCGCCGGTGAAGGTGGAGGAAAGGGTCGCTTGAAGATCCGAAGAGGGGTTCGAAGAGGGGTTGAATTTGAACTCACAGTTGAATTTGCAGGTGAATTTTTGAAGAAACTTGGTAATGGACTTGGACTGAAAAATGGAAACTTTGATGATGATTTTGTTGGTGCATGATGATGAGAGCTTGATGGTGGTGGTGGAAGTTGAAGAATTTCTTCATTTGTTGAATTTTCTCTTTCTCTTTCTCTATGTGAAGTTTCAATGGGTTTTCCATGACAGAGTCCCATGAAGCACCCAATGAGAAAAAGATGAGATTTTTAAGATCAATTCAAGGTTTCAAAGATGAAATAGATTAAGTGCTTAAAAGGGTCACTAGGATTATGAATTTTCAAGAGAAAAGATAAAAACTTGCATCAAAATTGAGAAATCTGAGAAGGGTTTTGAATTGTGTTTATGGAAAATATATAAGAAAGGAAAATGAACTTATTTAGCTAAGAAACTTATCTTAGAATTGAATTTGTAGCTAGAATAGGGAAGGAATATTAAGAAGGTGAAATAAAAATGAAAACTTTGGTTAAAAAAATGAAATTAAATTAAAAATTGTAAGAGGAATGAGAAGGAGTGAGAGGAGAGAAAAAGGATGGGAAAGTGAGGCAAAGATGCTTAGCAGAGTCTGCAAGAGAAAAGGAAAAGAAACCAATTCTCTTTCCTTTATTCTGCTTTTTGTTAAGAGTGTCTTTTTTTTTTGTTTAATTTTAATAATGTTTTATATATTAGGTTGTTTTGTGAGTTTTGTGTACAGAAAAACACTTTATTGGAGAGGGTAGTGTTGGTTTCTTCTCTAACAATAATAGTGAGTGGGGTTGGTTTTGGATCCTTCCAGCCTGTCCTTATTGTGATCCCAAAAAAAATTCAATTAAAAGGGTATTCAACATTATTCAATATTCATTTCATATGATATGAGAGGAAAGGAATGTAAGTATGCAGTTAAGAAATTCAGACTGTGTATTTTTTTTTTCTAAGTCTTCTTGAAGTTTGACCCTCTTTTCTTAACCTCACAAAGATTGTCTTTTTCTGCTTTGTATTTTGTGTTTTTTAGTTTTTTCATGGTGGGTCTATTTTGCAACCAATGAGTGAAATGAGATCTGAGAAGTGAAAACATTTTTTGTTGAGGGAGTAGAGATTAAAGCTGAGAGCACTGTGACAACAATTAGGTGATCTGTCTTTGATTGTGTTTTTTTTTCATTGATGTGTCAGAGACAGATTGTATCCTTTTGAGTCTTGATAAAATTTTAATTGTTGGAGTATTTCTTATTTTGAACATTAAAAATATGTAAGAAGCAACAAATGGAATGTTCTAAGCATAGAAGGAGAAATGCCAGAAACTAATGAGTAGTAGTTATAGAGCATGACAACCAACACATAGTTTTTTTTGGGTTAAATATGTTTTTTGTCCCTATAAATATACCAACTTTTCGTTTTAGTCCCTCTAAAAAATTTCTTCAACTTTTAGTCTCTATAAAATTTTCAATCACTACTTTTGGTCCCTATTTTTAAGTTAATTTTAGTATTTTCTTTTAATGAAATTGTGCAAAAATGTGTAGAATATTTTAAAAATATTTCCCAGAAAAAATTAGAATTTTTTAACAAAACATGAATTTAATATGAATTTTTAACCATAAAAAATATAAAAATTTTAAAAATTCATATTAAATTCATGTTTTGTTAAAAAATTCTAAATTTTTTTGGGAGAGATTCTTATAATATTACGAATTTTTCTGAAAAATTTTATTCAAAAATATGAATTCTACATATGAGTTTACTTTAAAAAGGGATCAAAAGTGAAGATGGAAATTTTTTGGAGGACTAAAAGTTGCAGGAAAATTTTAGAGGGACTAAAACGAAAAGTTGGTAAATTTATAGGGACTAAAAACATATTTAACATTTTTTTTATAACAAAATAAGAGAATAATCAATGAGGTTGAGTCTAGCAGAAAAAAGTTATATTTGTTGAAGTTGATTTCAAAGTTGTTAGTAGTTTATTTGTTACACATTGTTCAAGTTTTCGGGCCGTTGAGTGTATAAATATGTTTCAGTACTCTTATCCTTTGAACTAACTTTTGGGATGAAATCCAATTCCATTTAACATGGTATCAGAGTCGGGTTAAGGAATACAATGTGAAAATTGGACTCAGACACATACTAGACGTGAGGGTGGATGTTAAAGTTGGATTTGAAGTTTGTTATTTGTTCTACATTGCTCAGGTTCTCGAACCGTAAGTGTATCTATCTATTTTGAGATAGATACACTTGCTTGATCAGAAACATAAATATAACTGCCTTGTAAAAAAAAATATGTGAGAATTGAACCATTGACCAATTTTATATGTGTGTGCAAAGCAAACAATAAAATCGTAATAGTAGTGACAATTCTTTAAAAAAGTTAAAATGTCTTTTAAATTAAAATGTCCTTTGAAAGAATTTGATTAAGATCGACAAAAAATACTTATATAGACACAACACCAAATTAAAATTATTTAAACACACTCATTAAAATATCTATCGTTTAATAATATTAATATAGCTCGTTAAAAAAATACTCCTATATTTCTATGATTGGTGTTTTTGAAAAAGTCAACATACTTGTTTCATAAATTAGTAGTACTTGTAAAGAATAAATATATTATTGTCATAAAAAAGATTAATCATAATGCGTTTAAAATTAAGTATTGCTGCCATAGGTTCATAGTCCATACTTATGCGTAGCATTGACTTCCTTCACATGATTCAGCCATAATTGACATTCTTTTATCTTTAATTTATCTACGTTAGTTAATGATGATAACTAAGGGACATATTTTTGTTTTGTCCAATAGTCTAGTGGCTAGAGCTCACGCAGTTAAATGTGAAGGAAGTGGGGTGTTCGGGGTTCGAACTTCGATCCCTACATAAATTATGCAATGTTCGTGTCAACTAAGCTAAGTTCACGAGACAACTAAGGAACATATTATAAGCAGTCTACAACTACCTGCATGCAATGTACTATGTACATACAGTTATTACAATAATTAAAGTACATATTCAAAAATAAGTTTACCAAATTAACCTTTTTAGGTATATATTTTAGTTGACATCATGATTTATATTTTTATCAAGTATTTTATAAAATTTATTGGACTATGCATCAAGCATGACAAAAAAAAAATCAACCAAAAGAGACCCCCATATGATATGATCTCAAAATGCAATTTGATTTGAAAATGTTACTCTAACACGAAGTTAGTGCAACTACTTTGTGAGTTCTAAGTTCCCAAGTAGAGACCATAGAAGAATCAGGTGACAACAGGCTAGAGAAAGAAGAAAAGAATGCAATCTTAGAAACTTCAAAGATTCACACTGTCTTTGTCAAGCATCGCTATTTTAACATGTTTTAGGTTAATAGGTCTTTACCCCCTGTAATATATGTCATTTTTTTTTCTCCTTTGTAAAATTTTTATTTTGATTCACCCCTTGTACAATATTTTTGTTTTGATTTACCCCTCTAATAGGCCAAACAAAAACGAAAATTTCTTGAAAAATAAAATAAAATTGGTTTTTGTTTGGTCTATTAAGGGGTAAATCAAAACAAAAATATTTTACAGGAAATGAATCAAAATAAAAAATTTACGAAGGAAAAACCAGAAATTACCTATATTACAAGAGTAAAGACTTATTAAGCGTGTGTCATATTACTTTCCTACTTTTTTCCATTGATGAACATTTATTTCCTACTGTTACCTTAATGTACTTTTATACTATTACTAATTAATCTTTTATTGTGCACTAATTGATTGCAGTGAATAGACCCTGCCCTCAATATCGTAAGAACAACAGTGAAAATAGTCATTCATTTTTACGAATCGAAATTTAAAATTATTCATCCATTAAATAATGTTATTTGAAACTGTGACGTGTGACGTAACACATTAAGTGAATATGTCACATTGCATGCATGTTAGCCTAAATTAATGTCAACTCACTATGGACTAATTTACTTATGAAATTTATGTTGTGTTAGAGATAAATTTGTCAATAATTACAATTGTGCATTGATAATTGATCGACAAATTAGTTTTAGTTAAAAAATCTAAACCACGTACATTTTAAACCATCCTAAAGAATGAAGTTTTATCTTGTCGGCAATCTAAGCAAAAGACGATTCATGGTTTTGAAAAATCCTTAGATAACGCTCTTTTCAAATAATTTAAATACATGTTACCCAAATTATTTGAAAATAAGAACGAATATCCATCCTAAAGAGATGAACGCTAACAAACTGAGCAACAAACATACCAACATTTGAGAGAAGCGTCAAATGTACTTTGTTTAATTTTATATTGGGTTAATAGACTTTTACCCCCTGTAATATAGGTCACTTTTGGTTTTCCCCTGTAAAAAATTTTTGTCAAATTTCATCCTTCTAAAATTTTTTTGTTTTAGAATACCCCCTAGCCCAGCTGACTGTGCATTTTTGCTTATGTGGCATGTTGCGTCACCTTTTTCTGACGACGTGGCGCACTGACTGTATAATTTTTTTTTATTAGGTACACGTGGCATTTGTGATTTTTTTAAAATAAAAATAAAAAAATTTCTTAAAAAATTTAAAAAAACAAAGAAAAAAAAACTTACAAAATTCTAAAAAATACTGAAAAATTATGGAAAAATTAATAAAAAATAAATAAAAATGATTAAAAAAAATCTGGTAAAATGAAAAATAATGAAAAAAATCTGGAAATATTTTTAAAAAAATGTGGAAAAGATTAATATATATTGAAATTTACGAAATTTTTATTCCAGAATATCATATTTAAAAAATAAAAAAGATTAATCATTTTTAAAAAAACAAAAAATTTGAAAAAAGATTAATCATATTTAAAAAAACTAAATTTTTGAAAAAATAATGGAAAAGATTAAAATAAAAATTCTTACTTTTGAAAATAAATATGAATTTTTTCCATTTTTCCTGTATTGAAAAAAATCTGGAAATATGATTTTTTTTCTAAATATATTAATTTTCGGAAAAATTCGATATATATTAATCTTTTCCAGATTTTTTTAAATATTTCCAGAATTTTTTCATTATCTTTTTTACCAGATTTTTTTTAATCATGTTTTTAATTTTATTAATTTTTCCAGAATTTTTAAATTTTTTAGGTATTTTTTCAAAAAAAATCCAATTTTTTAAGTTTTTTTCCGTTTTTAAATTTTTTTATTTTTATTTTTAAAAAAATCACAAATACCACGTGTACCTAATAAAAAAATTATAGTGCGCCACGTCATCAGAAATAGGTGACGCAGCACGCCACATCAGCAAAAATGCACAGTCAACAGGCTTAGGGGAGTATTCTAAAACAAAAAAATTTTACAAGGACTAAATCTGACTAAAAAAATTTACAGGGGGAAAAACCAAAAGTGATCTATATTACGGGGTAAAGGCCTATTAACCTTTTTATATTTTACGAAGAAAAAACAGTGCACTTTGTTTTTTAGTGGTACAAGTAACTAGTTATGTCAATGACCCCAAACCCAAAGCTTCAATGACATTTAAATTCTATGTTCGCCATTTCTTGCTACAGCAAACACAAAATTATCAACATCTTCCTAAAGTAGATCAGGGGAATAGTATATATTCCATGAGCACAAAGCTTTCACTCATATCTTTTCTTTTTTGTCCATTTTAAAATAACAAATCTTTTAGTCATTTTTTTTATAAAGGTAAACTAGCTCCATTTCAAAATTCATAAGAGCATCAATTAGTACATGTGAAAAATCATGTTAAAATTTAGTCTCTAAACACACGTTTAGAGTATCTCTAATGCAAGAATTCAATTTGGACTCTTAACGCCTTTATGGGCTCAAAGAGAATCACATACTCTTCTCTACCTAGGTATACCACATATTGCATTTTTATTTTTATTAAGAAAAATGGTTTTACGCAACAAAAAAAAAATGCTAGAGTAGTTTATATGTCTGTATTATATATTAATCTACCAAAAATACCATATATGTAATACATTTTTAAGTTATAAAGTATATGCATAAAATCAAAATAGTTTAGTTTTGATACATCGTCAATGTAAAATATTAATACATCGGTGATAAAAGATCATAATATTTTGATTTTATGTCGTTATCATCGATGTATTAATATTTTACTTTGGCAATGATTAAAACTACAATGTAAAATTTATTCATATGTATAATTTTACATGTAGTCATGATTAAAATCAAATAAATATTATGATTAAACGGTTATCATGATTGACGATATAAAAAAATTAAAAACATATTACGTTGAGAAAATATATAAATTAAATCCAAATCAAAATGTTCATTAAACTTTTTGGTTGTTTAATTTAGTGTTTGCATGCCTTTTGGCTGTAACACTAATCTTTTGTTCTCGGTATCTAGATGTAACTCGTATTTTTATTCTCTAGTTTTTTTCTGACACATCTTGTACTTGAGCGACTAGGATTCTGGTTATTTAATTTCATTTTAGTTTCTTAAAAAAATTGATATCTTCCTTAATGCTTAATAACCTTAATTACAAAATTTTAAAGGCTCTGATTAAAAAACATTTTATATTGTTTTGTTAATGGTACTGCACTACTGTATAAAATAAAGTTGTTTTTTCTCCAAATACTAATAACCAATTCATTGATAGCTAGCCATCTCTGTATAAAATAAAGTAAAAAAAAGAATGATATATACCCATTGTCAGATAAATGCTTGATCACTTATTAAATTTTATTCGATGCATAAAGTATGGATGTTTTTGATGAGGCAATCAAGGTGTTTTTGATAGTAATATAGTAGTATATCTAAACCTTCAAAACCCGACAGAATGTATAACCCAAATTTAATAATTTAGGCTGCTCCAATTCCAATATAGTCAGCTTGACCACGTTCTTTTCTCAAAAAGGAAAATTTCTTCAACTCCAATCACACTCATATTATAATTTGTTTAACATTTTTAAGTACTATATATCAAAAGTTCTATATTAACTAATAAGCTGCTGAACACTTAAGTAGAGAAATTACATACCTACAATTCAAACTGACATGATCAAAGGGTATTTCCCACATTTGTATTATACTATCAAAGTTGGTTTTGAAATAAAATTTAAAATGTTTTTTTAATAATGTAATAAAAGGGAATGTTTAATAATAAGTTATTAACCATTTTTTGGATGTAACATGCAGGTGTTGCAAAAATACTAGTATAATTTATCGAATTACTTTGTTGGCAGAATTTATGAAAGGGTTTTGTTAACCGGTTCTCTTGTTAACCGGTTATGTGGAACACTGGTTAAGGAATCTAAAAATAAAAATTATGTCTTGAAAATGTAAGCTTTTATTTTTTTATCAAGTAATTATTACACAATGTTTTAATAGAATGTTAATCTTTTTGGATGTTTAACTAATATCCATGAGAAACTTTTTAACATTCTCCCTTATGAAATACTGCGAAGTTAATCTCACAATCATTCTCGTCTGAATCACAATCTTGTATAGCATATTTGACCGATTGAGGGAGTCATCATCATTGCTATATTTTTTGAGTGGATTGCTCCACCAAATATAGTGCTTGGTTCTTTGTGAAGGAAAGGACGATGAAAAAAAAAGAAAATAAATGCTTTTTGTTGTGTTTCTATTTTTATGTATTTCTCAATTAATCCATGTTTGACTACTTTAATTTGGGGACAAGTTAGTGAAGGTGGTAAAAGATACATCACCACGTCATATTCAATATACAATTAATCTCTTAGCCTAATCCAAAACATTAAATTGTGGCCTTCATTAATTCTATATTGTATTGAGGCCTTTACCTGAATTTAAAAGCAAAATATTCTATGAACCATGTATGAGAATATATATTACCTTTAGCAAACTCTTTTCCGGCCATTATAAAGATGGTATATATGCTCAAAACATTAGGGAAAGGTGAAATACTCAAATTAGGACCCTTTATGTTAGTGGAATATTTTTTTTTAATCAAGCATGAATAAAAGAAATTCGTATTCTTTGATGCCTTCTACTTTGTTCTACATCCACCTCTTTAATTTTTTTCCCTTCTTTCCCTTCGTGGTAATAGAATAAAGCCGATTTGCAGAATTGGACAAACACGAGAATAAAGTTTAGTGTGTTTGATTAATCCTCTTCTTTATTTTTGTTGTTTGGTGATGATCATCATATGATTTGTTAGATAAATCTCTTTCACTTGTTTAGTTACTTAACTTCGTTATTTTTCTTTACATTCTAACTTTGAGGTGAAGTTTGTCAGGAGACAAGCGAACATGGTTGCTCATACTTTAGCTAGGGCAGTCTGTTCTTGGTTAGTCACCGTATTTTTATACCTCCTTCTTGTATTGAACATTGGTTGATTAATGATAATAGTTAACTTTCTTTTGTTAAAAAAAAAACTTGTTGTTTTTCTTCTCCTTTTGTCAAAAAGGAAAAAGAATTACTACGAGTGCATCTCTAATAACGAACCAATTAGAGATGTTGATTAACTTACTTTTGACAAGTCGTGTTGCGTTGCATTACTTTTACGAGTTTTTTGTGCACCAACTTTAAATGAGTTGAATACAAATAAAATCGTGCATCTAAAGAGTTTTTTAGGGTATATGCTCTTATTTTCTTATAGTCGAGCAATTAAGTAAAAAAAAAAAAAAGTAACCAACCATTAATTAATAAACCACTTTATCGATTGCTCGTTTTATAACATTAAGGACTTTTGAATTAAAGATGCTCTAAATGGTGAAACAATTGACATGGTGACATGAAACAACATGACATACCTACTTGTTTGAGAATGAAAATCTGGATGAAGATAATGTTAATGAATTAGATCATTACAAAACAAAACAAAATTAAGAATCCAATGGCATTTGACGCTAATCACGACATATGTCTAGCTACTTGTGATATGATGGTCACTATCTATCTAAGTTGGCAAGCAAAAAGGTGTACAGTAGGAGTATGTCAAACTTTTCAATTTGAAGTTGTTGGGAGGAGGATAAAGAGGTGGTGGTGGGTGCTGAGATTGCCTCGGGGGATGTTATTAATTAGGGTGCATATCATGTTTAATTATTAACTAATAAACTAGTAAATTAATTAACATAAACTTTGTCCTATTCCAAAATCTAAGCTAGCTGGCTAGCAAACTTTTAAATGGGTTATGAAAAGTTGTATCCTTTCATACCATTCATTTTCAAGACAAATTTTTTTTGGTTGTTTTTATATGGCCGTGGGTTTGTTTTGGGGTATGGAATGCCTTGAAAGAGTTGGAGTGTTACTTAAGTGGAGTATATTATAATGGTAATTGGGCAATTTACTTTACGGAGTGTTGTATCATCATTGTACATAGTATATTGATTTCGATGTTGAAACTCGAAGCTTCAAACTTACTTTGATTATTAGCTTTTGGTACTCAAATACCATGAAGAGTTTTTCAATGACAAATGATTTTGGTAGGTTTGGCCCACTTTATCTTCATCATGATATGGTTAGTCCACCATATAGAGTTCATCATTTAAAAAGTAGTGAGTTGGATTTTCATTGCCGATGTAAGTATTTTGTTGGTGGATAATATGTAAGCATCATTGTCACGAGTCTCAGAGTTTTGAAATCAAGTCCTAAGTCTTCAAGACGTAACTCATATAAACTTTTTTTTTTATGAAGAAAAAATAGGTACTCATGTTGTGTACCAATAAGATAGGAAAATGAATTCCACGGTAGATCCCATATATCAACACATTCATAACATCGGCGGTCATCACTCTTGATCTCCGATAGTCCTTACAGGTGCATATTTTTATTTTCATTTTATCAATCAAAATATCACTGTTGAATATAGATTGTCTAGTCTTGATCAAATTGTCACCGATGTTCGATTGCATGAATGTGAATTCTCGGACTACGAGAGTGAGGTCCAAAAAATAGAGGGAAAGAGAAGAAAGTGAAGTCCACTAGAGAGTTTTTTCTTCTTCTTATGGATAGGGAAAATAATAATAATCATTGAAAACTCACACACACAAGTGAATGAGACAAAATTTGAACCTCGGTCACGTTTTCAATCTAACAATTTCGATATTTTTACGAGTCGAGTTAACATTTGTGAACTTGATTTGAGAGTTTTAGATTATTAATATAGACTAAAGCATTGCATCGGCATTGCATATGCGACCTATTGTGGAGTGTTGAATTGTTCAATACTTCTTTTTTCTGTTAATATAGTGTTACATTGCAATCATCAGAAAATACACGTAAAAAAATCAATGGATGGAATCTCTGACATTTTCTTGTGCAAAAGATCATGCTTTGCAGAACTTTGTTAGGGATTAGAGAACCTGTGACATTATTCCCTTCCCAAAGTGTAACTTTGATGTTCTCTTTTGTTTATTTTATTTTATATTTTATGTTTATTTGATTTTGTTTACTTTGTCTTGTTCTACATAAATTGCTAGGACTACTTAATATTAATAATGTGGACCAAATGAGTAAAAAATGGACCCGGGAACCGAATAGGATGACCCAACCTAAAACTAACAATTAGGCCCATATACGATTCTTAGCTTTGCTTCCTTGCTTAAATTTACGTTATTCTTTTGTTTTTATACAAAAAGAGTGGTTCGACTATTGAAAAAACTAAATAGATCAGACAAAGTAATTGTTAAAACTTAGCTGTTGCTGACTAAGAAAATCACTACTGTGCATATTTTTGTGTGAAAAATAAAATCAAGAAAATTGATAGTAAGACTCCTTAAGAAAAGAAAACGATAGTATGTCCAAAATTGATTACGAATGTGTGAAAACCAATTAGCACAATAAAATTGCAAGGGAGAATGGGAAAGTTGGGTGTTTGATATCACAATTAGACCATCCGAATCACATGGTCTACCATAATTTTGACAAATATACCATGTTATCAAACAAACATTAAATTTATGAAATGTTACAACTTACAACGGACTTAACATAAAATGAGACGTAAAATAAGTCGAGAGTCGAAGGGATGATAATGGGTACTCAATGGACAAGATACTATAATGCTCCTCTGCATACCCAGTGTTTGTAAAAAGTGTTTGTATTCGAACTCGTACCCTCATGGACAACAATTATAGTGCCCTTCCCCATATTATATGGGCATCTAAGTGCACATACTCACACCCACTACTCACATTTTAACTATAAAAAGACAATAAAAAACATCACAATCGAATTAAAACTATGATGCAAAAAATTATTATAGTTATGAGGATGGCAATGGGTACCCAATGAGGAGGGAACTATAGTACCCCTCCACATATCCGCATTTGTAAAATATGTTCGTACCCGAACCTGTTCTCTCGTGGGCAACAACTTTGGCACCTTCTCTATACCCTATGTGTAACAATCCGTTTTTTTATTCTAGGATTATTTTATTTATTTATTATATGTGTTTATATGTATTTAATTGTTTATTTGTGTGTTTGATTTGGGATTAGTGAATTTTTAGCCTAGAAAGGTATTTTAGTCATTTTTAAAACTTAGAGTATTTTGGTCATTTGGCGAGTGAGGGTAAATTAGTAATTTTGGAAGGAATAGTATTTTCATGTTTTTAGTGTGAATAGTGTTTTTACTAAGTCATAGGTAACTGGTGGTAATTATTTTAAGATGGTAATTATGGGATGTTTTGATGAGTTAGTGTGTAGTAACTTTTTAGAGTTGAGTGGTGAGAATTGTTAAGCTCATTAAGAACATAGTTATCTATTTAGGAATAAATAGATAACTCGTGAGAGAAAATTAGGATTTTGTCATTCATTCACACATTCTCATAAAAATAGAAAGAGAGGCAAGATAGGTTGAGACAGAAGAGAAGAATAGAAGAGAAGAGGGAGAACCCATTGAAGAGGAAACTATGATTCTCTGTGAGGGTGAAGATTCTTAAAGAATTAGCTTAGTTTTTTAGGATACAAGGTAAGGGTGGTTATGTTTGCTCTACTAAATAAGCTATAATTTATTTTGCCAATTGTGCGATTTTGCACCCCGTCCTTTTAATTTAGCGAATTTGCACCCTCTCTTTTACCCCATTTTGGTTTGATGGCCCCTCATGTATTTCAGTGTTGATGTGTTCCATTTTGATGATGTGTCATCGTTTAATGAAATCCATGTGTGTAAATTGAATTTTTTAAAATATTAAAAATTAAATAATTTGAAAGGGAGTCACGAGCCAATTGTGACCGTTGCAAAAGGGGATGGATAAACAGGAATCCATGGTGAAATCTCTAGTCTCCATCTTCTTGCTCTTTGCTTCGATCTTCTTCTCCCTAACTTCCATCTTCTTCCTTCGTTTTTGAATCGTTTTCGTTTATGTTCCTCGTTTTTCCTCGTTTTCCTCTGGTATTGCAGAATCATGACTAGTTCTAGATCCAGTTCTTCATTTGCGTTAAATTGGAAGAGGCCTTAATTCAAGTATAGGTGCGGCGTTGATTCTCCTCTTTGTTCATCATGGATTTTAGAGAACCCAAGCATAAGGTTTTTTGGTTGCTGTGTATACAAAGAGCATGGGTGAGGTATGTAACTTCTTCAAATGGTACGATGAATCATGTTCTAAAAGAGAGAAGAAGCTTATTAATGCTCTGTTGAAGAAAAATGATTCACCGCAAAATATGAACAAAAAGCTTGTTAGTATTTGTATGTTTTAGATTGATTATAATGTTCTTGCTAGTTGTGTTGTAATGTTGATGTTTAAGTAAAAAAAATGCACAAATATATATATAATTTTTTTTGACAAAAACAAAACGATATTCATCCATTCAAATTAAGAGAATGCATTAGAATAAACATGGTTAAAAACGTAAAGGGTGAATCTAAGAACAAACTCACAACACCCAAGTTAATAGCATGCAACGACAAAATGCCTACAAATAATATGATAAACTTTAAATCACCGGAATACCCATGCTTCTGGATATGCAAAGTTGACGTCAAAATCATTGATTGAATATGTGATTGACTGAAGTTGATCTTTCAATAAGAACCAAACGTAGACTGCAACAAGACGCGAAATCAAACAACGTCGCACATGACGACGAACAACACAACGCCGCACTCAGACGATGAAATCACGAAGAGAAAAAAACAAGAAAACACTTGATATATGTGGAAATCACTTATTTAGAACGAAAGAAAGGAAAAAAGACGCAGAGGGGTGATTCTAGGTCAAAAAATTACCTAAAACCACCCCTCTTCGATGAGTGGAAGAGAAAAAAACTTAGAGAGAAGTTGAAGTTTTTTGCACAACTATTTGACAATGCCACTTATAATCGGCGTGCAATGAATAACTGATACTTATTTTGAGACGGATGAAGCAGTGGCGGGGCCAGAAATTTTATCGAGCCTGTGCAAAATTTTGACAGCCACAACCTCAACTTTTAGTATAAAAAATATCCATAATATTTTCAGTGACAGCCTCAACCGTAGGTAGAGGTCCATAATATTTATAAAATAGTCTCCTTAGAAATACCTACGTTTTGTCTGTAGCTAAAGGTGGAAAACATGCAGTGACAACCATTTGGCAATGACAGACATATTTGGCTACGAAAATCTGCCCTATAGTGACGGATTTTGGCTGGCATTGTAAGTCAAATTTCTTGCAAATTTATTGTAGCGATATAAAGAAAGTATGGGCAGTGGCAGATCTTGAGTTAATCTGTTGAGGGTACCAAAGTTATGTAATATAAGTTAAACAGTTTCATGTAAAAACAAAGAATCACTAATAGATATGTTGGCTGTTACCTTTTGATTATAGTGTGGGGATGCCAGTTCAATTCCCCACCAAGACTCTGAGGCATTTCGTTGAAAGCTTGGTTCTCTTTCCATTGCGGCCAAGGGAAATTTATGATATATCTATGCCTAATATCATATATATAGAAAACTTATCGGATGCCATGGCTCCCATGGGTCCCAAGGAGATCCGCCCCTGAGTATGAGTTGAGCCCAGACTGGCTGGGTGGTAAATCTGCCCCTGGGATGAAGTATAATTCCCCAATTCCTTTGATAAATGAGTGACATGTGGAAATTTTTTTATCAACGGCTAGGATTTAAAATGTGAAAAATCAGCATTTTTTTTTTAATAAAAACAAATTAAAACAAGCTTAAGTTTTGTAACAAAAAAAAAGCTTAAGGCTTCATTTGGTAAAAATAGCGGATAACTGATAAGTTAGCTGGTGACTGATAGCCTATAGCTGGTGACTAATGACTGCTAGTATAACTTATGACTAATAATTGATAAGTTAATTGAAGTGTTTGGTAAAATCAACAGTTCAACTAGCTCATAAACGTAAGATGACATTCTTGATTCACAATAAAAGTTATATATATTGAAAAAAAAATATTTCTTGTTTCTTGGTAATTTGTTGTTTTAAAAAAAAAAAATCGGTAATTTAAGTATTTATATACTTTTTTTAAGACTTTTAAATTAGTTTTCTTGGTTAAAATTAGTATTTATATACTTTTTTTTAAGTATTTCAAAAAAAAAAATAGTTTTCTTGGTTAAAATTTTATTTTGAATTTATTTCATTTCATTATTTTTTTTGGTACAAATTTCATATCAATTTTTATACTTTATAAAATAGAAAAGTATCCTGCAAAAAAAATTAATAGAAAAGTATAAAATTTTATTTTAAAACAAAATACAACATAATCCACCCTTAATAAAAAATTTATTTTAAATTTCATATCGTGTATTATTAATTTTGAATACTTTATAAAATAGAAAAGTATCCTTCAAAAGAAATAAATAGAAAAGTATAAAATTTTACTTTAAAACAAAATACAACATAATCCACCCTTAATAAAAAAAAAAAAATTAAATTTCATATCGTGTATTATTAATTTTGAAGTGCCTATACCATACTTGGTGTTGTTCGCATAGACTCAGATCTGAAATGTACATGTTAACTTAATTAACTTAATAGTTGTCTCGTTTTAACTTTTATATATCATATACGTAATAAATTTTTATTAAGGGTGAAAGTGGATTTTAATTAAAATAATAAGGGTTAAAATAGAATAAAAGATGATAAGCTATAAGTTATAAGCTCAAACGCTATTTAGAATAGTGTCTGAAAAATAAGTTATAAGTTAGTAAAATAAACTATAAGCTCGTGGTGGAGAGACCGTTACCAAACTAATCTTTTTTTGTCTGAAGAACTTATAAGCTATCCGCTATAAGCTAACTTCTTGGTCTTACCAAACAGAGCCTAAGTTTTACACTTCCATGATTTTCTTGTTTTAAATCCTATGTAGGGGCATCATCCCTACACAAACATCAAGGAATCGATCCAACATTTCCTGTTGCTTCTTCTTTTTTACTCTCAACGTGTCACCTTTGATTTTGCGTGTGTTTGGTTTTGCGGTCGGTAGAATTGATTTTGATTAAATTGATTTTGCAGAATTGTTTTTGGTTAAAAGTGACTCTGGTGTAAATTAATTTATGTTTGGATACTTCGCGACAAAAGTGATTTATATAAAATATGTTGTTTGAATATTTTGTGTCAAAATTGATTTTGATTGTGTAAATGACCAAAATAAATTTTAAGTGTGTATATATTTTTGTTTGGTCACAACATGTGTGTATATCCTTAAAAAAAATGTGTGTGTATATAATGGGTCATATGTGCGGTGAAAATATATAAAGTTAAAATGATAAATTGATCTTGACAAAAAAAATAAAAAATTATGAGTTTAAAACTTCAAAAGTCATTTGCGCTGCATCTCCTAAGCTTCTCCGACCAAACACAGACTTTGTATGCCGCCACTCAGCTTCTCCGACCACCGTTGAGGTACGGCTTTTAATCCTAAGCATCTCATCTAATTCGCGACACCAAGTAAGGCTTATCAATATCTAATCTAATTAACATTGGTTACGGCATTTAATCAATTTGAACTCGCTATTTCCCCATTTTGTTTTGTTCACTCAACCTGTTTGATTAAATGCCGTAACGAGTGTATTTGAACTCGCAATTGATCATCATAATTTAGTTACTTTCCCAACAATAAACTCACTATGAACCTCACTTTTTTTAATCATACATCATGTTTAAATCAATACAGTTTTTGTTTTCATGACCTTTCAATATTTATTACATGTTGTTATATGTTGTTGTTACCTAGTTGAATGAACTTGCTGGGTTGTTTGTGGTATTCAGTTGCATTGCAATGTCGACACAGTCATGGTTATGCTTGGTGTGGCGATGACTTAGAAGATGATGCATGCTCATTCCAATTGTTTCATGATTTTTTACTTTGCAAATCATCATAATTGACTCTAGTGCTTCTACAATGTGTGTGTAGTTGAATTTTGTTACTTTCCCATCATTTGCTATGCATAAATAATAAATTCACTCTGAACTTCGCCTTTAATTTCACATTCTGTTTAAATCATTGCAGTTTTTCTTTTCACGATATTATTATTTCACGCAGCACTAAAATTCAATATGTATCACACACTGTTCTATGATTGAGTTGTTTTGTTTCTTTTCTAA
>Ga0228711_1003740_pt1 | contig 23619 bp, 21 predicted proteins | sample MedpolnodulmetaG_2_FD_177996 | JGI IMG/M metagenome (GOLD analysis project Ga0228711, IMG submission 177996) | Root nodule microbial communities from Medicago polymorpha collected in Santa Monica, California, United States - brown nodules | ecosystem: Host-associated > Plants > Roots > Nodule...
CTGCAAATAGGAAAAAATGTCAGTTTCTTTGATGATAGTTAACAAAAAAATCTTATAGCTTTTTTTTTACATTGGAACAGAACAAAATAAGAGAATCCCTTTGCAGTTTCTTAGAATTGTGTCACCAGCTCTCTCCCACCATTGTGAGTCAATCGTCAGTGTTCTGAATCCCTTTGCATTAACCTTGCTTGAACTTCGATATTACACATTTTTCAGTTGTTGTAGAATCAACTTCCTTGCAACTAAGAATACAAATAATAAGGAATACAAATGAAGAAAAATAATGAAAATAGTGAATATGGAGGTAAGGGAATTACACATGAATAAGAACAATAAGTAAATTCTTCTCCAATCCTTCCAAGTGATTTTTGATGTGGTTAATGTTGAATACTTGACAACCCGTAGACTTCATTCCCTTGAACGTATATCCATTGGTGTTGCAATGCACCATTCCAGTCATATTGAAATTGCTGCAAGAGGCACTATCTTTCCATCGAGAGTTCTACCAAAAACTCACAAAATGCAAAGTAACTTTGATCATAGCGCTAGAACAGTAGAGTTATGAATTCAACCTATGAAGGAAATATAAATTACAATCATACAAACATTATGGAAATATAGTGTTTATGGGAGAGGGAGAAACAAAGGGAATTACAACTAAAGAGATGAAGTACTTGTTTAGATTGATGGATTCAAGAAACCAAAAATCAAATCTATATGCAGAAAAATTACAATGTCAAAAATGGTGAAAACCCCTAAATTGACAAACAAACAATCCAAATCTCAACAATTATTTGTATGAACAATTATTTTGATATGTGAAAGAAGCCTGGAAATAAAATGTAAGAGTGTACAACATTGTAGGCTATACCTTCATCGTAAGCCACTGACAATTGTAGACGATAACCACCGCGTAAAACACCATAGAAAGCCTTCTGCCAACAACCATAGCAAAATCGTCAGTGTTGATAGATATATAAATTTGTATGTTGTAGCATCTCTCTCTTAGAAAATAAAAAGATGAAAAAAATGAAGAAAGATAGAGAGAAAATAAAAAAGATGAATTGAAGAAGCGAAGAGGGTGAAGACCAAAGAAGTTGTGGAGACATGAAGCTGCCATGGAACTTGTGAGGGGTTGAGCTTTGTTTTTTCTTCTTTCTTGTGACTGAAAATTTGAGGTGATAGGGAATTAAGGTTTGAAGCTGCCATGGAACTTGTGATTTATTAATGAGAATGCATAGGAAATAGTTTTTCATCTTTATCGTGAATAACCGATTGGATAATTTGGAACGTGTGCAAAGTTTGTTGAGTAATCAAAGCCGAATTTTTAGGATGGAGCCCACGATTAATTAGCAAATTGCCGCCTAAACATTAGGTTTAGGGTTTAGAGTATAATTAACAGCGTTAACAAAGATTAGAAAATAAGGATAGGGATAGTTTTCATGTATTTTAGAAATATCTAAAAATGTACATCATATTTATAACATGTTTCCTCCAAACACTCCTCAGAGTAACTTGATGTCAACCGTGCATTAGATGTGCACAAACACCTAACACACGCCCATGTTACTCAATCCTGGTGTCGCACCATAGTTTGGTGTTCAAACCAGCCCCTCAACATTCCTCATGTACAACCACCACTCACTACATATTACTATAATTATTTTATAATTATTTATTACAATTATGGTACAGGAAAATCAAATCAAGAGTATAATTATAATTACGGTTATCAAAAAGTAGAAGTAACGATAGAGGGAGGAGTGATTTCTAAGTCACATGGATTGATTTAAAAAGCAAAAGCCCTGACTGAAATGGACCCAAGATCCTCCAACAAATCGAAAAAAGATGTGGTGGGATTTGTGAAGAGACCTGCATTATAAGGTGTAGGAGATGATCTAAAAGTAAAAGGTGATAAGCATTGGGATTTGAAGAATTAATTATTATTTTAAGACTCGTGCGTTCACACTCATGTGTTCACACAGGTCATTCGGTTATAAATACGATGACTCGGGCCTATTATTTTATCATTAAGTTTGATTTCACTCACTCTATTAGGATTTAGCTTTTTTTCTACCTTTTGAAATCAAAATCATGTCATTTGTTGAAGAATCATCGACGAAGAAGGTCATACTGAAGAGTTCCGACGGTGAAACCATTGTAATTGCAAAGGCGGTGGCTATTAAATCTCAAACAGTCAAGAATTTGATCGAGGAAGTTGTCGACGATGATGTAATCCCTATTTTTGAGGTAACCGGGAGGATCTTGGCGAAGGTTATTGAGTATTGCAAGAAGCATGTCGAGGCTGAGAGTTCTGATGGAAACCCCTCCGACGATGAACTGAAGAAATGGGATGCTGAATTCGTAATGGTATTTTCCTGTCAACTTGCGAAAAGTAGGTAAGTTATTGTTGTTATCCAATGGTTATAAAAATGATTTCATGGAATGTTGTCAATTGTGGATCGCAAAAAAATAGCAATTTGTTCAAATTTCTTTGATCTATAGTCCAATAGCATTGCTATAGCTTCTATTTGAGTACATTTTATTCTAAATAGCGTATCCGAGAACAATAGCCAGTTGTTCAAATTCTGTTGCATTGTAGCTGCAGTATAGCCTATATTAAACAATACTTATTTCATGAAGGCCACATGTTCATTTCGTTTGTTTCTTCTTTTTTGTACTGTAGAATGATTCCCAAATCTTGATGTACATATTTTTGTGTTTCTTTCCTCTTTAAAGTATTAGTAATTGCTTCATTTGAATGTTAATTTCATCTTTTTGTTCAGAGAAGCCGGTTTTAACTTTTGAATGATCTAGTTCATCCTTGTATTCACTTTTCCTTAATTTGTTCTAAAGAGCAATGGCTCGTGATTGTCTAATTTGAGTTTATCTATTTTCGTTGTATTCACTTTTTCTTAAAATGATCTAATTTAAATATTTGTCTGACTGTTTTGGAGAGTTGATGGAAACATCTCACGACATGCCCGTAAGTTGTTTAAGTTAAATGGAGAGAATCTTATAAGCTCTCTAAGATGAGAACAACTTTGGAAAATTGTTAAGTAATCTAATATATATAGTAAAATTATTTTGTAACTTGTGTAGTCAACCACTTAGAAGTGTAAAAAATGTTCTTTTCAATATAAAATTTACTTTTTTTTTTTGTTTTCTTAGCAAGTTATGTAGGGAAACTAGGTAGCATGACCCTTTGTTTACTTACTTCATTCATTGTGTTTTCTGATTGCAGTTTCTGGTTACCCTTTAAGTGCTGCTTACTGTGTTACAGGGATTTGTAATGCCATTGAGCAAAAGGGGAACATATTGTGATTTACCTTCTTCTATTTATGCAGGATGTACAATATGAGATCTATTCATGGAAAATTTTGATGTATAACATTACTTGTTTGATTAACACTAGTTAGTGTTACACTAGTTCATATTTATCTTATAGTGATTGTAAAAACTAGTTAAGTGTTCTGGACTGGTCAGAAGACCAATCACACGTTGTCACATGGTCTAACTTACACCGCCTTAAGCATTGTTGTCAAAATCCCGACTTAAATCATAAAATCCAGGATTTTGCGACTTTCTTCACCTCAATTACTCAAATCCATAGTAGAAACCAAAATAGGAAAAATCTATCGATTTTGATTGTGATTTTACAATTTCTTTTAAACTAAGTCATTTATGACTATGTACCATTTATAACATATATTTAATATTATTTTTTTTTTGGTAAAATCCATCGATTTTGATTGCGATGAAACCCTGAGCCGGTTATTCCCATCGCGCGGTTATATAAGGGTGACCTTGCTTCACCCTCAAGGTATGATTCACTTTTCACAACACTTTCTACACTCACTTTCTCAGTTCCATTACTGACTTGAGCGTTGGAGTGCTAACGTGCATGCAGGCACCTTTCATTCCACCGCGGAGACTCGTCACCACCGTACCGGAAACCATCACCGTCATACCGAAACACTTTCCTCCCCCGTTGCTACTCATCCATCCTCACCGGACAGGTCATTAAGTGTTTGTAACTTCTAAATAGCAGATTTTGTTAATTGCTCTTTTACAAAATACCCATAATGCATAATAGAAACAAGGCTAATTTGATACATTGTTATAATATATCATTACATATGATATGTATTTAGTACATAGCCAATTAGATACAATATGTACACGACACTTAATTTTGATTACAATTCAATACAGTATAAGCATTATTACAAGGAAAAAGAGAAAAATAAGCATAGTTAATGCCCTAAAGTATTAGGTTAATAATGTCACGCAGAATTTTTGGGTTTTTGTTAATGAACATGGAAAAAGATAGAGCTACTAATAGAGGCGGTCAATGGAGAAAAACACGGTTTCCAGAGGGTGGTTTATGGATCAAATTTTTTGCTGAGCTTGTTCGCATACATGGAAGACATTGGGGAGCTGGTTTACCTTACGGAACAAATTTCGGTAGTCCAGAGGGTGGTTTCCCTTTCCCACCTCCATACGCAGATGGATATTGTTTTCACATGGCTGCTGCAGAGAAAGGTCCTCTTTATGGGGTGGGTACTGCTTCTAGGAAAGCACACGAGAAGCCTCGCTCAAACCGTCGTTGAATCGAGTGGTTGATGTTGGTGATGAAGAAAGGTCTACCATCCCTTTTATTTGTTATTTTCAATTCTGACATTGCATTTGGATAGTGCTTATTGTTTTCTATTGTTAAATTAACGTTTTTAGTGCAAGTATATATTTACATCATATATTATTTACTGTAAGACTCGTGTGTCGCACGTGTCACTGATCTAGTTATAAATACTGTGATTCACGCATATTATTTTCCCATTAAGTTTCATTTCGCTCACTCTATTAGGTTTTATGTTTTTTTTACCTTTTGAAATCAAAATTATGTCATCTGTTGAAGAATCATATCAACATAGAAGATCATCTTTTTTTTTGAGGAACATAGAAGATCATCTTGAAGAAGCTACATTTTTATATTTGGACCCATTTTCAAGATTTCTAAGTATCTCTATATATTTGGGCCCATTTTTATATCTTTGAAAATTTAATTATTATTGCAAGACTCGTGTGTTCACACTAGTGAGTTCACACTACTGCGTTCACACTAGTGCGTTCACACGGGTCATCTAGGTATAGTGCGTTCACACGGGTCATCTAGGTATAAATACTATGATTCAGGCCTATTATTTTCTCATTAAGTTTGAGTTGAATCACTCTATTAGGGTTTAGGTTATTTTACATTTTGAAATCAAAATCATGTCATCTGTTGAAGAATCATCGACGAAGAAGATCATCCTAAAGAGTTCCGACGGCGAAACCTTTGTAATTGCGAAGGCGGTAGCTATGAAATCTCAGACAGTCAAGAATTTGATCGAGGATGTTGGCGAAGACACTGGAATCCCTATTTCTGAGGTAACCGGGAGGATCTTGGCGAAGGTTATTGAGTATTGCAAGAAGCATGTTGAGGCTGAGAGTTCCGATGGAAAGCCCTCCGAGGATGAATTGAAGAAATGGGATGCTGAATTCGTCAAGGTTGATAAGCCTACACTCTTTGATCTTATCTCAGCTGCCAACTATTTGGACATCAAGAGTCTATTGGATCTCACATGTATGACTGTAGCAGACATGATCAAGGCTATGACACCGGAGGAGATTCGCAACTTTCTTAACATTAAGGATGATTTCACTGCAGAAGAGAAAAAGGAACTTCGTCGCGAAAATCAATGGGCTTTTGAATGATTAGATTTTAGGGTTTAGTCTCTATCTTTATATTTTCCTAGTTCAAAGATAGTTAAGAGACTGTATTTTAACATTTTACAATTTCAGTCAAGGATTTGTTATGTCGGTTTTATGTTATGCTTCGTTTTATTCATCAATGAATTGCAATGTAGTTTTATATATGCTTAGTACTTGCTTTTCTTTCGGTTTACATAGTGCTTTGGTATCAATTTTTCTTATTGATTTTGAAGTTAGCGAAAGAGTTACTTTTGAGGCCAAATAATTGAATTCTGCACTGTAGGTGGTATTGTTAGGTTATGTTTTCATTCGTATCGCTGGCAATGGCCTACCATAACGAGCATATATACGGTGCCGTTTTGGTAGTGAATTTATGTGGTTTTCAGGGCTGGTTCATGGTGTTTTCTTTTAGTTTTTTTACAATTATGGTTTGTGGTTACGAGTGCCTGCTTTTTCACTAGTTTGAGGTAGATTTTGGTGAGTCGAAGAGGTTTGAGAGGTGCGTCAATCTCGTGAACACACCCCAAACATAGATCCATGAGATAGGTTTTATGTAGTCAGTCGCTCTTGATTTGGTTTTAGAACTCGCTCAGAACTATTGCGCTCGATTCCGGAAAGAGATGTAGCAACTTGAAGTGGTACTTTATATTTCCATAACATAAATTTGTTTGATTTGTTCTTCTTCTTCTTCAAGATTTTCAGAGAGCATAAATCAAATAGGTTAGCTTATCATTTCTTTGTTTTGGTTTTCAATTTTCCCTTGGTATTCAATTTCTTACACTTATCTAAGATATAAGAATGTATGAATAACAGGTTTGCTGGATTTGGATGAATTTTACGGTTTCGTCAGAAGTGTTTTTGATCAGAAACAGAAGACAGATCGTTTAAATTTTGAAGGTATTCAGATCGTTCATTTACAATCTGATAACATACAGTGTAGTCAAAACAGAATTAAGGCCTGTTACTGGTTTAAAATTGAATTATAAGGCTGGATGGCTGATTGTTCAATTACTTGTATCATTAGATAGTTAGCCTTTATGAAGCACGAACACTCAATGGACGCGTCGGTGTTCGACACCAACACAACATTGAAACATGTAAATTATGTGATTTTTTCATATTATTAACCGTGTCTGCGTGGCATTGTCCGTGTATTGTCCAGTGTCCGTGTCCGTCTCTATAGCCTCCATAAGGATTTGAATATGATTTTTTTTCAATATCAATGCAAAGACAATGATATTCAGTATATAACAATCAAGCTTGTCATCATTGTTTTATATTTCATAACTTCTTATATATACCTTGAATACCATCTGTACATGAATGAAGAAAGAATGAGACACTTGGTAACAATTGTTTATACTTTCATTTAAAATTGTGGTATCAATTGGTCTTTATTCATTCGTGTTTTTGGCTTGTTTGTTTGTGGATAGTTTCTTTGGGTCCTTTTGGTATTCATCAGGATTTCCTTTTTATTTCCTTTCTCTGTTAGTGCAGGCGCTAGCTTTGATCATTGTTTTTGTGGCCCTCATGTCTTGGATATGTGTGGGTTGCAGTGCCTTTTTTTTCTTTTCCATGTTAAAGCATTGGCGTGTAATCTTGCTCTAATTCGGGTATGTCTTGTGCTCGGGTTTGAGTTGTGTTAATATATTTGGCCGTTTAAAAAATTAGGCTAAATGAGATTAGTGTTGTGAATTCGATGAGAAAACACACTAATAACAAACTTGATGTGTGGAGCAAGTGATAATCAGGTAACCAAAAAACAGTGTATGGAACAATTATAAACACAAGCCAAAAATAGAAAACAGCGAGAGAGAAAGGAAGAGAGAACACAAAAGAATTTGTTGATCCAGTTCAACCCAAATTGACCTAGTCTGGGGGAGAGAGCAGCCATCCGTTCCACTATAATGATGAGTAACTTTACAAAAGAGATATCAATGGGTTACAAGAATAAGTCTCTCGCCTAATTTTACCCAAAGTATCAATCTCTTCCCGTAACCAAGAGACTCAATCCTAATAGTGTTTCCCAAGGTGAACCAACCCTCAAACCCTAGTGTTTGTTGCCAAGAGACAAACTCTATACAAACCATAGTTTTGTTGTTGCCTTTCTAAACCCTTGTTTCAGCCCCCTCTATCTCAAGGTTTACTCTGATACAAAGCCTATATTTATAGAAAAAGCATCCCTCATAAATTGGAACCAAATCAGATCCATAAAAATACGTTTTATTTTTATGATTCTGCGCAAAATCGTACTCCGATTTTGCCAGGTCGTGCTCCAATTTTATACGAATGGGAAGTGCCAATTCTGGTCCAAAAATCGTACTCCGATTTTTCAATTCGTGCTCCAATTTTGACAGCTTCAGCAAACTTCAATTTCTTCAATTTTGAGTCACTTTCACAACAATCTCCACCTTGACTCTAAATTAGTGATGATGTCAATTTAACATCAACCACCATGCTTCTCTTTCCCTTGCTTTCCACTACACCAAGTAGCTCCACAAGTTTACACCCTAACCTCTTCAACCATTGGAATGCCTTCCGCCCTTTTGAAGATCCTTGTGTCCAAACTACTCAAGGAATTTTAGGTAGTTCCAAAGGTACACACCTTAACCCCTTTAGCCATCGGAATGTCTTTCGCCTTCTCGAAGGTCCTTGCAGCCCAACTACACTAGGAATTTTAGGTAGTTCCACAAGCATTCACCATAACCTCTTCAACATAGAACATATACCACTTCCTTGAAGATCACTTTGCATCCAATCACCCTTGGCATTTTTTTAGGGTAATCCCGCAAGCCGTGCTATACATTCTTCAACCTCCGGAATGCCTTCCGTCTTCATGAAGAAATCCCTTGCTCACCACTAGAGCATAGCACCCAAGGTCCTCCATAGTCGTACCATTCCCGGTGTGTTCAACTCCACCTAAAGCTGAGCTTCCAACCTCTCAACTAGCAAATATGTACATCCCACTATTTTTCAACCTTGAAACTCCACCTCAACAGGTAGATCATGAGCATTGTTGCCTCCGCCTCTCCAGACTGATCATGAGTATTCTTACCACCGCCTCTCCAGGATGATGTTGAGTGTTTAACGTCTCTCCAGACGACCACCGCTCCACTAGGCATCATTCTCAAGGTGAGACACATCACCTTCTTCATCCTCCAAACAATACACCACTAGAGCACCTGCATCCTCATAACCCTCAGAGACAATTTGTGCGGAGTTACCATTAATCTTCGGACAATCCTTCATGAAGTGACCCATCTTGTGACAGTTAAAGCATTTAGACTTTGACTTGTTACCACTCTTTCTCTGGTTACCTCTACCTCCACCATTCCCTCTTGAAACACTTAGGCCTTCACCGTTTTCATCAGTTCTCAAGTCCTTGGATTTGATCAACTCCTTGGTTCTCAAAGCCGCTTGAACTTCTTCTAAGGTAACAGTGCCTTCTTTGCCATAGAGCATGGTATCTTTGAGCGATTCAAAAGATTTTGGTAAAACACACAACAAGAGTATAGCTTTATCTTCATCCTCAAGTTGCACCTCAATATTCTCCAAGTCATCAAGGATTTTGTTGAACTCCGTAAGTTGCTCCATGATGGCCTTTGAATCCACCATCTTGAATGAGTAGAGTTGTTGCTTTAGGAATTGTCGATGAGGCAAAGACTTTGTCATGTACAAAGACTCTAACTTTGACCACATTGATGCCGCGGTTGGATCCTTCGCTACTTCTCTCAAAATTTTATCCCCGAGGCACAAGACAATGGCACTCCTGACCTTGTCCACCATCTCGGTCTTCTCTGCTCGTGACATGGTGACCGGTAATGCACCTTCACCCTACAAAGATTTCTCACACTTTTGCTGTATTAAAACTGCTTCCATCTTTAACTTCCATAACCCAAAATCGTTATCTCCGGTAAATTTCTCAATATCCCACTTTGAATCCATGGTACTTGATTATCCTTTGACCCTTCCCCACGGTGGGGGCCAATTGTTGTGAATTCGATGAGAAAACACACCAATAACAAACTTGATGTATGGAACAATTATAAACACAACCCAAAAGTAAAAAACAGCAATAGTGAAAGGAAGAGAGAACACAAAAGAATTTGTTGACCCAATTCGGCCCAAATTGACCTAGTCTGGGGGAGAGAGCAGCCCTCCGTTCCACTATAATGATGAGTAACTTTACAAAATAGATATCAATGGGTTACAAGAATAATTCTTCCGCCTAATTCTACCCAAAGTCTCAATCTCTTCCTATAACCAAGAGACTCAATCCTACTAATGTTTCCCAAGGTGAATCAACCCTCAAACCCTAGTGTTTGTTGCCAAGAGACAAACTCTATACAAACCATAGTTTTGTTGTTGCCTTTCTAAACCCTTGTTTCAGCCCCCTCTATCTCAAGGTTTACTCTGATACAAAGCCTATATTTATAGTAAAAACATCCCTCATAAATTGGAACCAAATCAGACCCATAAAAATACGTTTTATTTTTATGATTCTGCGCAAAATCGTACTCTGATTTTGCCAGATCGTGCTCCGATTTTATACGAATGGGAAGTGCCAATTCTGGTCCAAAAATCGTACTCCGATTTTTCAAATCGTGCTCCGATTTTGACAACTATTTTGAGTCACTTTCACAACAATTAGTGTTTTTGGCTTGTTTGTTTGTGGATAGTTTTTTGGGTCATTTTGGTATTCATCAGGATTTCCTTTTTATTTCCTTTCTCTGTTAGTGCAGAAGCTAGCTTTCATCATTGTTTTTGTGGCCCTCATGTCTTGGATATGTGTAGGTTGCAGTGCCCTTTTTTCTTTTCCATGTCAGTGCATTGGCGTGTAATCTTGCTCTAATTCGGGTATGTCTTGTACTCGGGTTTGAGTTGTGTTAATATATTTCGCCGTTTAAAGAAATAGGCTTAATTGTATTTATAGTCCCTTAACTATTTTGCTAGTATCGCTTTGGTCCCTTAATTAAGATTTGATTTATTTTGGTATCTTAACTTTCTCTCTGTTACACATTTTAGTCCTTTGCGTTAGTTTTAATTCAAAAATGTTAGGGTTTCTCTCTGTTACACAATTTAGTCTTTTACGTTAGTTTTAATTCAAAAATAGTTAAGGGACCCAAAATTGTATTTGTAACAAAGCTCTAGCAATTTTTTTTTTTAATGTCGAAACACGATGGAGTTTTAGAAATTCATATGCTTGAAATTGACTTTGAATGGCTTAAACAAGTGAAAATAATAGTTTACCAAGAATTGGATTCAAATCCGAAAAAAGTAATTTATCAAGCATAAAAACTCATTAGCTCCATACATACTTTCATTTAGAAACTAAAACCAAACCAAAATCCTTTTACATATCCTTGTTTACTGCATCTTTGGAATGTAAAAAGAACAAATAGATCCATCAAGCATAAGATCAATCAACTTTCTATAAAAATTAGTAAATAAATTAACTCGTGTCCATCCAAACCATGCTTTTCACCACTTCATTGTATGCTTTCTACATCTATCACACACAACCTACACAAATATGATATCAAATAACCCATATCTCATAAGCAAAATGACAATATTTATTACGTACCATACACCAAACAACCTACGTATATATGGAATTCTTTTAAGGATCTGAACCAACCCCACTTAAAAATAATTGGAATTGTATAATAAAACTTGGTCCTTTTAACGGTGTTGAGCAATTTGTCTCGATTGAAGAATGAAGATACCCAATTAAGAAGAAACATTTTCAACTAAAAACCAAAACAAATAATGATGTAGAGAGTAGAAGCAGTAGTTTTGTGGCTGTAAGTACCACATGAGTATAATAGGCTAATGAGTTTTTGAGTCATGTTTGAGAAGGGTGGTGCAAAAGAAGGTTGGATATTTAGAAAAGAAATGAGAGTGATATTTACAAGCTCTTCCAAACAATCACTAAGGTTCAACACTGGAGAACCACTCTCATTCTCTTCATTGCCATATTAGTTTTAAATTTCAACTCAACTTGACTGCTGCAAGGCAACAATTTATTAATACAGAGAAAAAGAATTTAGTTTAATTTTGTTATATATATATAAATTGCTCAAGAATCACTTACTGACGTAAATGTGCGAGGGTTAATAGATATAAATGGAATCAATATTTGATATAATCATGAAAGATTGAAGTAATAATTTTAATAACAAAAAAAGGACACGTGTGAAATTGCTTATAAAACATTATTCATGTTGTGAAAGTGACTCAAAATTAGAGTTTTGAATCTGTAAAAATCGGTGCCCGAATTGTGCAGTCCCGTGTCCGAATTTGACAGTGTTTTTAAGCATGTTGATATGTGAAAAATCAGTGGCCCAAGAGCAAAACCGGGGACCGATTTTGCCAGCAGCATCCATGGATATCCGCGGATAAAATCCGTCACGGACACGGAGCGGATACCTTAATGGATATCCATGGATAAAATAAACAGATTTTTTAACTGTCCGTTAATTAATGGATACGGATGCGGATTTAATGGTATCCACACCCGCGGATATCCATACCCGCTATTAAGCCCAGTAAATTACATAAATGACCTTAATACAATTCAACTTCCTAAGAAAAAACCCTAGTTATCGTGAGTGTTATTAATTATTACGCTCCTTTAAAAGGAATTGAAAGTGGTTGGGATTGTTGAAGCAAAAACTTTGTTTTTGTTGAATATGATGAGCCTTACTTATGCTTTTGTTAAATCAAAGAACTTTATTTTTATTAAATATAAGAGACTTTATTTATGTTTTTGTTGAGTCAATGATCTTTGTTGTTATTGTCATGTATGAATATTATGTTTTGCTAAAAAGAAAAGAAAATGCATGTGAAGAACTTTTGTTTCTAAATTTTAGCTAAAAAAATGAAACAAATTTTTTATTTTATTTTTATAAATGTTATCCATGGATATCTGTATAAACCCGCGGATACCTCAAAATTCGCGGATTACCCGCTAAACGGATATCCGCACGGATATGGAAAGGGTACAGATTTCATATTTATCCAACGGAGCGGACACGGATATCACACTATCCGCATCCATGGATATCCATTTACATCCCTAGTTCCAATCTTTTCAGGGATACTTTTACTATAAATATATACCTTATATCAAAGTAAACCTTGAGAGGTAGAGAGTCTGAAAACAAGGGTTTAGAAACAAACAACAAACTAGGGTTTAGAGAGGTTTCTCTAAGAGGGAGACACCAGGGTTGGAAACACTATTAGAATTGAGTCTCTTGGTCACGGGAAGAGATTGAGATTTGAGTAGAATTAGGTTTGGAGACTTGTTTTTGTAACCCTTTGATATTTCTTTTGTAAAGTTACTTAGTGGAACGGAGGGCTGCTCTCTCCCCCAGACATGTTCAATATTGAACCGAACTGAATAAACAAATTTCGTGTGTTCTCTCTGACAAGGCCGCAAGTGCACGACTATGTCGTTTTAGTATAAAAAGGATGTCGAATCCACAGGGACCAATTAATAATTACCGCTATTCGTTGTTAGCGTCTTTATCTAAGGCGAAACCAAATAGTATGCTATTGCGCGAAAAATATAAATTGATTTTAATTAAATATACGACGGACATCCATTTTATGACAATTTTTGTGACAACTTTATCTCTCATACTCACATTATTTTTTACTTTATCTCTCTATTGCTTTGGTTTTCGTGCAAATACCTACTTTTTCCTTGTAAATTATGGTTGTCTCATAAATTCTCAACTAAATGGTTGTTCAAATAACACTACTCATAACAAAACCGATGGAAAACAAAAGAAGCTATATGGAACTAAAGCATAAAACGGCAATTAACTTGGATTTGGAACAGTAACGTAATAGCAAGCAAAAATAAAGGATGAGTTGATTCAGCTTGAAGCAGTAGCAAAAATAAAAATAATAGCACTCGGCTGAATGAATCTAAACTAGGGTTCAGACTTATGTTCAATTGTACGGCAGCTAGGGTTCTTTAGAAATAAAACTGAAACTAAACTAAGGTTCTTTGCAACTGAGTGCCTCATGTGCTTTTATAGTTTAATTTTTTAGCAGAAAAATTGCCAAAGGTCGTTGGGATTGTGACACATGATTTCTTTCTTTTCCCCCTTTTTCTTCACTTTTGCTTTTTACACCTTATGTCCCTGAAACACATCAAAGTACCGGTAGTAATGGTGCAAAACAAAATAATTGACTCTAAAATAAATGGAAAACAAACTATTCAGACAATGTATTTTGCATGTTATCCCTCTCTTTCTTTTCTCTCTTTGTTTTCTACTTTTTCTTATGTTTATAATTGTTCCCACGTTGATATTGGTTGCTTGATTACTTTGCTCCGCACATCAAGTATTTTATTGGTGTGGTTTTTTAAAAAATTCACAACAATTGGTGTCCACCATGGGGAAGGATCAAATGATAATCAAGTACCATGGGTTCGAAGTGGGATATTGAGAAGTTTACCAGAGATAATGATTTTGGGTTATGGAAGGTAAAGATGGAAGCGGTTTTAATACAACAAAAGTATGACAAAGCTTTGAAGGGTGAAGGTGCGTTACCGGTCACCATGTCACAAGCAGAGAAGACTGAGATGGTGGACAAGGCCAGGAGTGCCATTGTCTTGTGCCTCGAGGATAAAGTTTTGAGAGATGTAGCGAAGGAATCAACCGCGACATCGATGTGGTCAAAGTTGGAATCTTTGTATATGACAAAGTCTTTGGCTCATCAGCAATTGTTAAAGCAACAACTCTACTAATTCAAGATGCATGGTAGAGTCAAAGGCCATCATGGAGCAACTTACGGAGTTCAACAAAATCCTTGATGACTTGGAGAACATTGAGGTGCATCTTGAGGATGCGGGTGCTTTGGTGGTGTGTTGTTAGGAGGATGAAGAAGGTGATGTTTCTCACCTTGGGAATTATGCTTTGTAGAGCGGTGGTCGTCTGAAGAGAAGTTAAACACTTAACATCAGCCTGGAGAGGCGGTGGTAAGAATACTCATGGTCAGTCTGAAGAGGCGTGGTAAGAATACTTGTGATCTACCTTTGAGGTGGAGTTTCAAGGTGGAAGACATAGTGGGATGTACGCATTTGCTAGTTGAGGTAGAGAAAGTTCAGCTTGAGGTGGAGTTGAACACACCGGGAATGGTACGACTATGGAGGACATTGGGTGTTATTCTCTAGTTGTGAGCAAGGAAATTCTTCATGAAGACGAAAGGCATTCCGGATGTTGAAGAATGTATAGCATGGCTTGTGGGATTACCCTAAAAGACCAAGGGTGATTAGATGCAAGTGAATCTTCAGGAGGACGGATTTGATCACTCCGGGGGACTGAAGAGGTATGGTGTAGACTTGTGGAACTACCTAAAATTCCTAGTGTAGTTGGATGCAAGGATCTTCGAGAAGGTGGATGACATTCCGATGGCTGAAGATGTTAAGGTGTAGACTTGTGGAACTACCTAAAATTCCTAGTGTAGTTGGATGCAAGAATCTTTAAGAAGGCGGAAGGCATTCCGATGGTTGAAGAGGTTGGGTGGAAACTTTTGGAGCTACATGGTTTAGTGGGAAGCAAGGGAAAGAGCAGCAAGGTGGTTGATGGTTAAATTTGCATCATCACTAATTTAGAGTCAAGGTGAAGATTGTTGTGAAAGTGACTCAAAATTAGAGTTTTGAATCTGTCAAAATTGGTGGCCGAATTGTGCAGTCTAGGGCTCAAATTTGACAGTGTTTTTCATCCTGTTGGTACATGAAAAATCAGTGGCCGAAGAGCAAAATTGGGGCCCGATTTTTCCAGCAGAAAATAAAAAGGAAACATATTTTTATGGGCTAGATTTGTTCCAATTTTTTGAGGGATACATTTTACTATAAATATAGACCTTGTATCAGAGTAAACTTTGAGAGGTAGAGAGTCTGAAAACATGGGTTTAGAAACAAACAATAAACTAGGGTTTAAAGAGGTTTCTCTAAGCGGGAGACACTAGGGTTGAGTTGATTCACCTTGAGATACACTATTAGGATTGAGTCTCTTGGTCACGAAAAGAGATTGGGACTTTGGGTAGAATTAGATATGGAGACTTATTCTTGTAACCCTTTGGTATCTCTTTGGTAAAGTTACTCATCATTATAGGGGAGCGGAGGGTTGCTCTCTCCCCCATACTAGGTCAATATTGAACCGAACTGGGTAAACAAATTTCGTGTGTTCTCTCATTCTTTCTCTCGTTGTTTTCTACTTTTTATTGTGTTTATAATTGTTCCCACGTTAATATTGATTGTTTGATTATTTTGCTCCACACATCAAGTATTTTATTGGTGTGATTTTCATCAAATTTACGACAATTCAACTAATACAAATATATAATCAATCAAAAATTAAAGAATCGCCATGGAAAGTTGAAAGAACTAATCTGTTCTATAAGCAAAGCCTATGTTATTGTTATCACATCATATGCCTTTTATCTATGAAAGAGGAATCTTGTTCATAATTCTTTTTATTACAGTCTTCAAATAAGGAATCTTAGGAATAAGTCAAAGAAATCAAATAGGATACCTTGTACTTGCACCATCCCCACTCATTAACCGTTGCATCAAGTTGTTGTACCATAAAATAGTCGATTTCAGTATGCTTGGTTGGATCCTATAATAACAAATGATCGATAGAACATAATCATAGTCAAAATATGATCTAAAAATAATACTCCATAGGTTTACATATCCCAATATTCTAGTTGTTTCACAATATCTTGTGTAGTAGAGCACATGTTATAATTGTATTCACATTATAGACAACATAGGCGGAAACAAAATTGGAATCTTATCACTCAAGAAAAACAACAAAAGATCCCTAAACCAAACATAAGTTACTCCTAATGAAAAGTAAAGTAAAATGGGATTGTAAGGTTACTCACACGAAGATACCAACATCAATTGAGAAAATGCGGTGATTAAATGTAACCACATATGTCATTGTTGCTTTGGTGGTCATAGAAGGAAGAGTCTAGGAAGAATAGGATTTTGAAAAGAAAAAAATAATGCCTAAGAACAGTCTAAGAACATCCCCTTCATAATACCCTCCCAACAATTGAAGTATTATACTTGAAAAATTGAGGAAATCGTGTTTACAATCCATGATCATAAGCAAATTGACACATCAAAACAAATTAACCTACTACACGTTGCAATCTTCCTACTTCATAACAAAGTAATACTAAAAAATCTTAGAGAAAAAACTTGTCCCTCCTTATGCATGATAAAATGAAGTTCAGTCAATCACAAAAAATATAAGGACACCACCTTTTAAGCATAAGGACAACACTTCCACTATTCCTATAGATATGCTTGAATCAAGAAATAAATAAAGTGTAACCATTGAAGTTTTTGTTATCTGTACTTTTATCCTTCAGAAAAGGCTCTTGTTATATGTGTGCAGTTCTATAAAAGAAGAATATGCAACAGAGCAAAAATGATGATTCGACCGCCAACATGGAACTTTTTTTCTATATATGAATTTTGAGAAAGAACAATATATATGAGGTTTATGAAGAAAAAAATAATCATGATATAAGATCATTCATAATAATTAATAACACATGTGTAATTAAAACCATATCATGATGTGGCTTGTCACTGAAACCAAATCCTATCCAGTTAAGTGCAAAGCAGTGGAACCCTAGCATCTAACAACTGTTTAACAGAAAGAAAATTGAAATATTGATAACTTATGAAAAGTTTTAAAATCAAAACTAAAATAATCATGTAAGAAAGTTATTTTAGATTGCTTGAGTTGTTGAAGAATATAGGCAATTGTTTCATGATACTTGGAATAGAATTTCTCCACTCTCTAATGTCTCATATGCCTCTTGAATCTTCATTCATTGTCTTCCCAAATCCTCACGAGGTGCTTAGCCGGTTTGCATGATTTTTGCATTGAATTACATCTAAAAAAACTAAGAATTGCTTGGTTTTGGGAAAATTAAAATTACATGACTCATGAAAATATTACAAAATGTCCCGTAAACTATATGCAATTGTTCTAAAACTTTTCTAATTTTGGTCAAAACATAACTAAAATGACTGAAAAATATGTTGTATAAAACGTAAGATGACATGTCCACCTATAAGCTTCATCTCACCATTTTTTTTAGTCCTAAAATCTATGACATGGAGCAAAATTGATTTATTTTAAAATGTGGACCATAACTATATTTAATTCTAAATATAGTTAATTTTTTCTTATAATTCACTTCGTATATATTAAGATTAGAATTAGACAAAAAAATCACGTTTTATATGCTTAAAAAGTTTACACTTTTTCATAGTACAAATACTACATAAATTCATCATTATTATCAATTTGTTTGTATTTTATTTTTATAAATAAAGCGTTTGTAGGTATATAATTTGTTTATTATCTTCTCTCCCAAGTAATAACTAACATAGGAGAGATCCGATTGATATGGCTTCCAAACTCATGCATGCAGTTCAATATGATTCCTATGGTGGAGGTCCCTCCGGATTGAAGGTTATGATCACCCTTTCTCATTTCTATATGTTTTTTCTTTCTTTGAATTAAATTAACATAATTTCATTTGCATTTCAATTCAATTATTGGTTTAAGCAGCATGTTGAAGTTCCTGTTCCAACTCCAAACGCTATTGAAGTTTTAATCAAAGTGGAAGCAACAAGCATTAATCCAGTTGATTGGAAGATTCAAAGCGGTCTTCTTCGCCCTATATTGCCTCGAAAATTTCCCTTCATTCCTTGTATGATCAGCTAATCCACATTCTTTTTTTCTTAATCTGTATTTAGATTGATTTAATAACAATTTATTTAGCTTTATTGACAAACATAAGCATGTACTAAAGGTGGTTATATCCAAACCGATCCAAATAACTGCAAATAATTGAATATTATTGGATGCTTTGGATCTCCTTTGGTGAAAACTGCACGAATCGGATGCATTGGACTAAACCGTATGAGTCAGAATTCAGATCCATTTTTGAAAACCAAACAAAAATTTTAACACCCTATCTATAAGAAATTTTCAGTTTATGAAAACAGCTCTCTACAATACATTATCCAAACAAACAATAGGTTATATTAAAATTGTTTGATATGAGTTTTGTTAACTATACAGGGTTTCAATAAAGCGAGTATTGCTAGCATTCCTTTTCAATAGAATAACAAAGAGACGGTTAGGGTTTCAATATCGTATCAATGGTGTAGCATAACATATATTACAAACTATAGGTTATATTAAAATTGCTTGATATGAATTTATTCATGGACATAAGCAAATGTTAAGTGTGATACTAAAATAATAGATTCTGACATGTTTGTGAGTTGTATTTAGCTTTCGAACGCAACTCTCCATTTTACGAAAACAATTTATAGCTTATAAAAAGTAATTTCACTATATGTTCTTTGGTTGTAAAAATAGTTTATATACAATTTTCGGTCAGATTATACTTACCAGAGTCTCTTTTCTCTGGAAACCGAAGGATTATATTTATACTATGAGCGCTAAATTAACCTGTCTTTACAAACAAACTCATTCCCTGCATACTTTTAGGATATAATAAGGATTTATTTGATCTTGGGACTTTGATTCAGGCACTGATGTAGCAGGAGAGGTTGTAGAGGTTGGACCGCAAGTCAAGGATTTTAAAGTTGGAGACAAAGTTATTACCAAACTCACAAATCAAGTACTGATTATCTCTTTCTATCTCTTCTTTAGGTTACTGTTTTTAATTTTCCTATCATCTATGCTATTTCAAGTGTGACTTGCAACACAATTTCATGAATGGTACGAAACAGAATTTGAAATTTTACCATGTTTCATGAGGGTTTTTTTTTCGTATGATAGATATATAGATAAATAAGTAAAGACATAATTTGGTCCCTCAAATTGGACACTAGTTTCAACTAAGTCCCTCATTTTATCAACCGACATTGCAGAATAGTCCCTCACTTATCAGAATACAAGTGATTTTGATCAGAACTGAGGTGCTAAGTTGACGCAAGTGTTTAATTTGAGGGACGAAATTGGGTATTTACTTACGGATAAATACACTGACAGATAGATTACGGATAAAATTATCTTTTGAACCAACATTTTAAGGATAAAATTATACTTAAAATTATCTAAGTTAAGGATTAGATGGAAAAGGCAGAAGATAACAACCTTGATTTGATAAGACTTACCTCCTTGTTTGGACTAGCTGATAGACCACATGTATTAATGATTTATTTATCTGAAATTTAAGTGTAATAAATGCAGATGCCACATGATTTGGTGTAGCAGTTTTATTCATATGCTTTTCTGCTCCCTACTTGTTCTGCATATTTCTTAATCCATAGGACTATGATCATATCTCCAATCCATCTCTTTTTTATTCACATTTATTATTATATTAACTACAATGGTTCATTAGTAATTTTTCTGTCGTGTTGAATGACAGTATGCAGGCGGACTAGCTGAGTTTGCGGTGGCTGCTGAGAGCTCAACAGCTGCCAGACCATCTGAAGTCTCGGCTGCTGAAGCTGCGAGTTTACCTGTAGCCGGTCAAACAGCTCGTGATGTGCTCACCCAAGTTGCGGGAGTTAAGTTTGATGGGACTGGTGAGCCCAAGAGTATTTTGGTAACTGCTGCTTCAGGCGGTGTAGGTGTATTTGTTGTTCAATTTGCAAAACTAGGGAACAACCATGTCACAGCTACTTGCGGTGCTCGCAACATTGACCTTATCAAGAGCTTAGGTGCCGATGAGGTTCTCGACTACAAGACTCCAGAAGGAGCATCACTGAAAAGTCCTTCTGGTAGGAAATATGATGCAGTGATACATTGTACTGCTGGAATACCATGGTCAGTTTTTGACCCTAATTTGTCTGAAAATGGGGTTGTAGCGGATATAACACCTGGCCCAAGATCAATGTGGACTTTTGCGGTGAAGAAACTTACTTTTTCGAAGAAGCGGTGGGTGCCGTTTCTCTTAACTCCAACGCGCGAGGGCTTGGAACATCTTGCTCAGTTATTGAAGGATGGAAAACTGAAGACAATTATTGACTCCAAGTTTCCTTTGAACAAAGCTGAAGATGCTTGGGCTAAGAGTATCGAAGGCCATGCTACTGGAAAAATTATTGTGGAGCAATAGGCATTGTTTTCTTGGAGTCATAGTAACTCAACACTAACGCATTTGATTATATGTAATTAATTCATTTTTTAAACTTTTACCAACGTCGATGTTTCAATGTCTTGTCATGGTCCGTGCTTCATAGTTCTACACAACTTTTGTCTGTTTATATTGAAATGAATGATTTGGGATACATCAATATGATGGAGTGCTTTTAAATTTGCATACGTCTTGATTATTTCTTTCTGGTTTGTGCATATAATGATTCTATTGTTATCGGTGATTTCGAAATAAATTATTTATTTGATATAGAGTTAGTTGAAGTTTAGTGAGTTAGGATTCTAGTTATATGTTGATCTTCTCAAAATCTCTATATAAAGAACATGATGCATTCATTTTATACAATCTATTCAATTTGTGTCTATATGTTTTTCAACTTGCAATCTAATGTGTATCAATATGCTCTCTAGCTTTCTCATTTACATGATGTTCCTGCCCTTGATCCATGGGATACTACTTACTAGCATGGTATCATGAGACTTTGGCCGTTGAACTTCAAATTTTGCTTCCGTAACAACGTCCATGAAGATGAAGAATTTGTTTCGGATTTAGCTTCTGACTTCAGGAAGATTGGGGAAGTCACATGCTTCCTCTTCGCCTTCAATGGATTAACATGTTCACGTTATACTTGCAGCCACTGCAAGAAAATGCTTCCTCTTCACCGCAGCAGCTTTCTTTTGATTTAGAGGGAGGATCCAAGCCACAAGTTGTTTGCACACAAGAAACGGCGAGGCCATTGTTGTTAGTCATGGGCTCAAGGAACACAGATGTTATTGTTGCATACGTCCTATCTTTTTTTTATCCTTTCTTCCCCGCGTCAACATAATTACCATGGAATCTAAATCGATTGCCAGAACCATTGTGGGATCTTTTTGCTAACTAAAATGGTCGTGGGATCTCCTCCACCACGGAATCCTTCCATATGACCTTGGAAACGCACGAGGAGGTAGAGTATCTTGATCTCTCAGACGCCGTTTTAGTCTTCGATGACTGAGGAAATGTAACGTATGTCTACATCGTGCAACGCCTCATCAAGATGAACGATTCTCCCACAATTGATGCATTTGTTGATCCAGAAACAACAAATGAATTGGAAAAAATTGTTGTTATCAAGGTCAGAGTTGCGGGTTGTGGCCATTGTGGAGTTGTCATGAACAATTTTGTAAGGATGTGCAATCGGGAAGAGTTACCAAAGGAGCTTATGTTTTAGAAACCCTGGAAAATCAATCCCTCGTCCATCAGCAAGTGTAGATTCATTTTTGGCCTCACCAATTTCTTTTATAGAGTTATTTTTGGTGTACAATGCTATCATTTTTGGGACTTGAAATGTTTGTTTTGGACACCATTAAAATTTGTTTTGCGTATGTTATTACTTTTTGAGTTTTACTTTTCCCACCCCATGTCTTTTCTCGCGTGCCCTATTTTTTTTCAAAATTATCACTGATCCAAATTTCGTTTTCCGGATTGAATTGTTAGAATTTTCTAGATTTATCCGAATTTTAAAATCCGGAATGACCTTTTTCCAGAACTTTTTCAATTTTAAGCTTTGAGATTCGTAAACTAAATGCAAATAAACATATAAAACAGAAATAAAAAGACAAAAAGATAAAAACAACTCATTTCATTGATATTTGAATAATACATTACAATAATGTTAAAGCTTTTTACATAAGAACCTAAAACTATGAAAGGCCAACGATGGAAAACCATGGTTGTAGAAGGAAGAGGAGGAGAGGATGGGAGAGAATGATATGAGAAGTGGTGTGGTTTGGAAGGCTATTTATAGGGAAGGAATGGTTGCATGGAGTGTATCTACACTTAATGCAGTCAAAAAACGTGTAAAAACGTGTTTTCTTGACTTGACCCAAGACCAAAACAATTGATAAACGTGTTCTGTGTGGTGTAGACCACCGGCCAAAAGATTCTGATGCAGTCCGGATTTTATAATCCAGATTACACATGGATTCCGGATTATATAATCCGAAAGCATACGATTCTGGTTGAAACAAACGAAACTTGGTACTTTCTGTAGGGTGAATGGTGGTTCAGATTGTATAATCCGGACAGCCTCAACATAGGATTCTTTTGTATGGACCACATTGCAACAAGAGTTTATGTGGTCCACAACATCCAAGGACCTCTATAAATACATCATCTCCGGTTTTCAGCTTCAATGCCAGCAAAATACACAAACACCCCAAAGAAAACCATGCAAATTTTTGTCATTAAGCTGGGGATCTTTCTCACGCTATCGCAAATAGATAGCTCTCTATTTGACGGCGTGATGAAGATCTTCAGTATGCTATCAAAAATACAAACAAACACACCAAAGAGACCATGAACATTTTTGTCATTGTGTTGAGGATCTTTAACATGCTGCCGCAAAATAGATTGCTCTCTCTACGTGACAAATAGATTGCTCTCTATGTGTCAGCATGGTGAACATCCTCAGCATGCTTTCAAAAATATATAGATTTAAGGCTGCCTCCTTCATAGATAGATAACTCAAAAATATCAAGAGGTTGCTATGAGTTAGATCTTGCTGTCTGCCAGATGAATATGTCATTTGGCAAGGCAGCAGGATCTAACTCAAAGAAATCCTCTTGAAAACACCTTCCCAAAAGATTCAACATTTCTGTTATTATGGTTTTTTTTAACTGTTTATTTGTCTTA
>Ga0228711_1003741_pt1 | contig 23614 bp, 16 predicted proteins | sample MedpolnodulmetaG_2_FD_177996 | JGI IMG/M metagenome (GOLD analysis project Ga0228711, IMG submission 177996) | Root nodule microbial communities from Medicago polymorpha collected in Santa Monica, California, United States - brown nodules | ecosystem: Host-associated > Plants > Roots > Nodule...
AGAAGTTTTGAAACCCACAATTCAACCCCCCCCCCCTTCTTGTGGTTTTTCTCACCTTCATTCAAACCCCCTTCCTTGTGACTATTTTATCCACTTCAAGGGTGAGATAGTGATGTTCTGGCAATACTATGAGCAACTCTATTTGCTTGCTTCCTAACATACGACACTACAAAGTTGGGTCTATTAAGTAGTAAACTTCTACATTGAGTTACAAGATCACCGAACTCGTTGATGGGAGTAGTGGTGATGGAAAGAGCATCAAATAAGATTTTAGAATCGGTCTCAAACACGACATCACACATTCCGTGTGAGATAGCCACTTTGATAGCATCTAGAAGGCCTAATGATCCAACCTCTAAAATAGTAGCCGATGAGTAGTAGAAGTCTGATTTGCCAAGTAATAATACACTCATAGAGTCACGACATAATCAAGTTATTGTTGAAAGCGGCTGCATCTACATTACATTTGATCATGCCAACCGGTGGTTTGATCCAAGCGTGTTCTGAATTTGTGTTGTGGATTGGTGCCTTTGCTTGTTGCATACAACTCCCTTCATTTAGTGTGTCCTTTGCGCGAATGATATTTGTACAACAATTTATTGACAACATTTTTTTCTCTCTTCCCGTCGATCAACAACAATAAAGAGAGAAAAAGGAAGAAAAAAAGTAAACACATGATATAAGTATGAAAGAAAGAATTGTTCAAAAATTACCACAAAAGAATTGAACAAATATCATTTCTCTTACATTAAAGATTCATTTAGGTTAACCAAGTTGCTTGAGCTCCAGTGGCAATGAGCTCCTTCCAAGGACGTACCCGGGGAATACCGGGTTCAATTCCCACGGGAAACAACGCTTGACGAGTGTGCATGCCTCTACGCACGAACCCGGATTAGTCATCCATCATTGGTAGGTCGGAAACCTATACGAAAGAGAAAAAAAATTCATTTAGGTTAAATCAAATCATGAAACCAAATACTAAAACCAACCTATAATAAAATCTTTACCCCATGAATGATGGCATGATCACATGATATATGCACACAATTTAGTTTTTTTTTTGAAGGAAATATGCACACAAATTAGTGTTGAACGTGTATTGGCCAATGAAATAATAACTACATCATCATAACGTACAACAATCAATCACCAACAAAATACCCTCTTTTACCGTACCCTGTTTTCAAATGAGGTCACATAGTACTTTAGGTTATATAAATCAATAAATCAATTAAATTAAAAACATTATAAATATAAATTACCTTCAACTTTTCTTCTTCTTCTTCTTCTTCTTCTCTCGTTTTTTCACATTCCGTTCCTAAAATCTCACCATGTCCAACAGGTAAATCTTAACAACCTTTTTTTCTTCGATCGTTTCTCACATTTCTTCAATTTCGTTGTTTTTCTTGTTTTAGTTTTGTTTTTGTATGGTTTTTGCAATTTAGGTTTCAAAAGAGGAAAAAACAATGACCCATTTGATTATTTATGTTGTTAATCTTGTTGTTTGATGGTTTTTGTTCTTGATGTGATTAAAGATTCGTTTGATGATTGTTTTAAGCTATTTTCTGATTTTTTTTGTGTTTTGTCATTGTATTAATCAGAAATTTTGATTAAATTAAAGTTTAATCAATTCTTTTTCTGTTTAGGTTGATTTAATTTTAGGGTTTTTAGTTTAAAAATTAAAGATGAATTTTTGAAATTTAATTTTTAGGGTTTTATTTTCTTTTTTATTTCATTCTAATGATATGTGACTTAACAGAAAAATTGAAATCCAAATGTATGTGACTCAGAAATTCTGTTTGTAAATGTTAGTTTTTATTTTTTTTTTTTAATTTTTTTTTTTTTTTTTTTTTTTTAATTTGTATGTACTTGTAATTTTTTTCGTTGTTCATTCACTTTAGCAATTGAAGATTATTTCTTGGTTGATAACTTGTTCTTTTTTTCTTTTTCTGTAATTTATTTAATTATTTACTTAAATTTATGAATTGTTTCAGGGTTTGCAAGTTTTATGCGCGAGGCGTATGTTTGAAAGGCGACCAATGTGATTTTTCTCATCAGAGAAAGGAGACTGCATCTGATGTAACTTTAATTCTAATCTCCATTTACTGTTACTGACCAATGTACTTTGTAGCACCGATACCTCTAATCACCGACAAAACACGACACTAACTCATGTGATTACAGTAAATAATTCATTTTCACAAATGATCACTGTTGTCGATGTGTCGGTGTCAGTGTCCTATCCCGTGTCTGTGTTTGTATCAGTGTTTCATCGCCAATGTGTTTTCTACTTTGTATTTATACTGTTCTTACTGGTTTTCTTTATGAAAAAACAGATTTGCTCTTATTATCAGAAAGGGTCTTGTGCTTATGGTAGTCGGTGCAGATATAAGCACGTCCGAGCTTCTCAAGCATCATCTTCAGGATCTATGGTTTCAGATTCTGCTGTGCCTGTGGCTCGTAGTGCTAAAGTAGCATCAAGTTGGGTTCCGAAAGTTACAAAGGTTACTTTATCTGACAAGCGCGGCGTAAAGGGTTTACAACGCAAGCATCAGGACTCTACCGATGTTGGTGAATCCAGTACTGGTAGTGCTAGACCACATGAAAATTTGTTTTGTAAATTTGCTGCTGCCAACTGCCCCGGTGGATGTTCTCGTATTCACGGAAATCAATGCTTGTACTGTAGAAAATATTGCCTGCATCCTACTGATAAAAAGGAAAAAGAAAATCATTTGAGGACTTGTGACAAAAAGGAAAAGTACCTTCTGGCTTTGAAAAACAGCGAAGAGATAGAATGCAATGTTTGTCTCGAGCGTGTCCTTTCGAAACCCAAGCCATCGGAATGTAAGTTTGGGTTGCTTCCAGAATGTGATCATGCTTTCTGTTTGTCATGTATCCGCAATTGGCGTAGTAGTGCCCCAACCTCTACAATGGAAATCGGTAGTAACACCAATACAGTGAGAACCTGCCCTGTTTGCCGCAAACTATCATATTTTGTCATTCCAAGTGGTATTTGGTTTACTACAAAGGAAGAAAAACAGGAAATTATTGATAACTACAAGGCAAACTGCAGGTAATTTCATATATACTTACCGTTATGTATGCTGCAAGAATTATTAAGCGTGAATGTTTGGTATTTGAAATTTGACTCTACCTATTTTTTTATTTTTTTCCTTTCAGATTGATTGATTGCAAACATTTTGACTCTGGAAATGGAAATTGTCCATTTGGGGCAAGCTGTTTCTACAAGGTACCATCTCTCTTATGTCTCTTGCTTTCTTTTATATTTTCGTTGGTCAAGTTTGATTATCATGATTGTTGACAAAAATGAGTAACATGATTGTTGACAAAAATGAGTAACATGATTGTTTTGTATGCAATATGTTGGACTAGTTCTTGAAATCTATCCATATAAGCACGTATAAATTTTCCGTTCTCCCCAAATCCTTGTAGATGTTGTCGACTTATGTGCGCTAAGCAAGAACCACAAGCGAATGAGGCACGCTTAGTGACTTTTCCTTTCTTTCAATAAATGCCAATACAGAATGTTGAAATTTGAAGTGAATATCTTTCACCTCCAGCAGTTTATTCATTTATGACAAATCTCCCATTGTGTGAAAAATCATATAAACTATCATAGGAAGATGATGTAGAGGCATGCTTTGATTTTACCTAAAATTTGTAAGAATTTGACGAAACGAAACAACTAGTAGTTTTGTTTTAGTTTACAGTTTTTTTTACAGAGGATGCGGGTTAAGATAACTAACTGAACAACAATCATTCAGCGTACACACATATGTATTATATATTAATTAGTTTTAGTAAAATTTTAAGTTTTTTTTGTCTCATGTAGTAGGAAAGTGGTATTTTGGACTTCGGTTTTCTATAGTGCTACTGTTATTTTTACTAATCGTCTTTAATTCGTACCATCGACTCCAATATCTTCTAAGTAGTTTCATGATTGTCACATTCACCATTTTACTAGATCTATAGATCTCTTCCCCATGTTTAATGTCTACATCATCACTTACTTCATCTTCATATTTTGTATGTTCCATTCTGTTAGAGCTTTTGAATGCCTAGAAGTAGTTTCTTCAATCTTGGTTGGTGCCTAATGGTTGGAATATGTTGCAAGTTAATTAGTGTCAATTACATAAGAAACAACTTCATAAGTCAAAGTATCATTTTCAAAAATATGTTTGATCTTCAGCTTCTGCATCAACCCTCCGCCCATTTCTCCTATAGACCACTAAATACTAGTTGATCAATAGAGGGAAAATGAGTTCAAAGGATTTTGTTGTGTTAACACAACCAATATGATTTATATTCATGATTAGTACAGTATACTAGTGCTCTGATTATAGCCTCAATTACATCCCTATTTTCTATGCTCCATGTATTCCAATGCGTCGTAACTAGGAGAAGAATAATAATACAATGTTCACGAGAAATGTAAAAGTCATACTTACAATGTCCAAATCAATGATTAGGATTAAGGTTTGTACTTTTACTCCCTAATACAGAGCCGCTAGTTGCTGGCGCTAGCATTACCCTTTACCACTTACACAAATTCTATTGTGCATTCTCATCTATAAAAATAAACTGAGACTTCTATAAATGAGACTTCTATGAGTTATGACACATTGCATTGGGGATGGTAGCTAGATCCAAATCCAAAGAAACCATCAAAATTATCTTCAAAGGATTAAGCTTTTACCCACCAAATTGGTCTACTAGATTTGTGAATGGGGACTCACCCACAAAATTTTGTAGGTATGGCCCTATGGGTTACTAGTATAATAACCTGCTCTACACTATATCTTTATTATATTATTACAATTATAAATCTCATGTTTTATCATGTTGTCAAATAAATGGATTAATGGAAACCAAATTCAGATTAAAATTATACTGGTAGTGGGTAAGAGTGGAAGCAGGCACTTAATGTTTAAGACTACCGTTAGTATTGTAATAGCATTCTTTATTTTGGATAGCAAAGTATCAGTAAGTTGGTGGTTAGGTTATGGTAGTTTCTAGGGTTTGAACCTTGAACTTCTTAAAACTCCTTCGATGTCCCTTAGCTCACCAACTGAGCCACTTACTTGGGAATGACACTCTTGTTTTTCCATTTTGTCAAATAAATACATCATTGAAGACCACAATCAGATTAACAAATTGCTAGTAGCCAACATGTAAATCTACAAGTGTCTAAGTTGTTATTGAGCACAGATATTTTTTCAAAAAGTGAGTATGGAAACAACTGCTATCATATGGACATACCTATATCCAAACCCGTCCTATTGTCATCACTCCATGACATGAACAGAAAAAAGATCAAAGAGGGGAAATCATTGCTAATTGAGAGCGCTTTTGTGATCCATGAGTTGTTGGTTGGCTGAAAATGATACTAGAGGCTAGAGCTATGGCCTGTAGCCGGATTCAAAATGCAGTGAAATCTGTGTTTTTGGGTCCTGAAACAGATCTGAGAACGAGTATTTGACTTGCACTGCTTATTCAGTAGCTAGCTAGGATTAGCTATCCTATTCTGTTTATTTCGTAGTTTTTTGGTGATAGGGCAGGACCGCAGGATTATGAACCAACAAGATAGTTTAGAAGTATTTTTCATTCCCAACCTTGTTTGCCCCTCCCCTACACTGTCGTTGATGCTTGTCTTTCTCCACCGTTGTCCTAGCCTCCTAAAACCCTTAACCACTGCCACCCCTGTTTCCAAACACCATCCATCACCATCGCCTCCACCTGACAAAAGCATAACTTTGTAATATATATGTAATTGATATCATATCCTGCCATTATTTAGTCCACCCGAAACACAGGGCAGTTAAACATAATACCTCATGGACTCGATAAGGAGCAACCTTGCTAAAAAAATTTCTATAACTTTTTTTTATAAAAATTTAATTAAAAGGAGAAAACAATTTAGGCCTTAGTGTCTATGTTCAAAAGATGAACTAAATCCTAAAATACTATAAATATCGGGAGGAAAGTCTACTCATATTTATAATGCATGTAAATGTAAATAGTCTTTGGTTCCTTGCGTATCCATTTTATATTAGTTTTTGAGATGGTTTAGATTTGTTTCTCTTTTAATGATTTGATATCTGTTACTTTCAGCATACAGTGAAGCCTGGCTCATACACATGGAGACACCGCAGGCCACCACCTCAACGCAGACAAAACCATTTCGATATGCATGACATGTTGGATGTACTCGGTGAGGTTGATCTATCAAGTGGAGAATTTTATTCCATCATGAGGGACTCAGATTTTTTTGAGGGAATGGATCCATTTGAGATGATGGCATTATCAGATTCGCTGGCTGGCGGTTCAGGTCCTTGTTTGGGTCCTTTTGATTCAGACGATGATGATGATGGGTTTCGTGTTTCTCAAATGGCTGCTATGTCAGAGGCCATGGCTCTTGGGATGGATGCTTTTGGCCCTGATGACGACGATGAGGAAGAGTTTAATGTTTTTCGAATGGCTGCTATGTCAGAGGCCATGGCTTCTGGGATAGATGATTTTGGCCCTGATGATTTTCATGGAATTGATCCTATGGATGCAGCTTTGATATCAATGATGATGCATTCTCATATGGACGACGAAGATGATGATGAAGAGTACGAGGATGAAGAATACACTGATGATGAATATTAGATTTACTTGGTTCATATGATGCCCTAGTTTTAAACAGTTTTTGAAGAAGTTTTCTTTAACTAAGTTGTGTCACCTCTCTTTTCTTATGAAAATCATTTGGCAGGAAGTTTAAGATTATCATTCTAGTTTGTGATGTCTATAGATCATATGCCATTTTGAAGGTCATGTTGCCATTTTAAGGAGTTTTGGCTTAAGGGTTTTGTTTTGGATTTTGTGGCTTATGTAGTTATTTTGCAACAGTGAATCCCATAATACCCTATGAAAAGATTGGTTGGTTTTGATCCTAGTTAAAGTTTTGTAGCATCTTTACTTCTCATAATTGAATTCAAAAGTTTGCTGATGAATTTTTGTTGCATGTGTTTGAGTAATATTTGATCAGACATTTGTTTCAATTAAAGTTATTTAGAAGCAATTTTAAAATTGAAAGTTATGTATACTTAGTCAAAGTAAGCAACATTTTGTTCTATCTAAAATTTGTGTTGGGTCTGTTGTAAACTATAGTGTAAAAAAATAGTTTTTCTAATACCTAAAAACTTGTGTTCAATCTAATATACCGCCAGTGATTATGTGTCTAATGACGGTTGGAATTGGAATCTACTAACCAACCCTTACCTTCTCATATTTGTGCTCGCATTGCTAGTAGATTCCAATATGGAAGTTTTCTAATGATGTTCTTTTTTCTATTAAATCAGCTTATCAGTTATCAGGGCTTTGTTTGTGAAGGAATCGACTCCCAATTCCAAGTTGTTATGGAGGTGGCAATGCCATTCCAAATTGTTCATGGTAAACTTTTTACTAATGCTGAAAGGAAACATCGTGGAATTTCTGAACAAGGTGAGTTTTTATCTTCAAACTACTAGTATTAGTCCTACAATTTGGAAGTGGCCTACCTTGTTTGGTATCATAAGTAATATGTTATGGCTAGACAAAAACAAGCTAGTGTTCTTAAACCGCTTCCTTCTTTTATTGAAGGTAAATTGCATGAGATTAATATCAAGTGGAACCTGTCCCATACCACTTCCTTCAAGTTGAACACAAGTGATTCTTTCATTGGGCACTTTAGTCTTTCTTCTTGCGGAGGTCTTATGAGGAACTCCATGGGTTGTTTTATTCGTGGCTTCACCTTTGATCTTGGTCGTTCTACTTCAGTTATGGTTAAGCTTTGGGGTCTTGTTCATGGTTTGAGGTTGGTAAATAACCTGGGTATAGATAAACTCAGTGAACGTTTCGAAAAGATAAACTCTGTGATCTTATCGTAAAGATAAACTCTGTGATCTTATCGTAGAGATAAACTCTGGAGATAAACTCTGTGATCTTATCGTAGAGATAAACTCTGTGATCTTATCGTAGTTTATCTATACCCTGGGAATGGTTCGAGGCGTCACCATTCCCACCACCGTGATAAATAACCTGGGTATAGATAAGCTTTGGGGTCTTCTTCAATCTTTCAATTTATCAACATTTGACTGCGATAATTTTTGTTTACAAGTTTTTTTCTTCCTGAAACAACAAGTTTTAATTTTTATAAGAAATACAATTATCATTTATAGCGGGGCTTTTGAACTAAGAATTTAAAGTTAGAAACAAAAGCATTGCCCACTCTAATTTATTTATTTTACAGTAAAATGAATTAAAGAATCCATTTATTTGAATCATTTTGAATATACAAATAAAGAAAAATCAAAAGGCATCATGCAATGAAACCCAAGCAGGAAACGTCAGCACATGATCGCATAAAATACAATTGTGTGAGAAAAGGAGGAGGGAAGGGATATGTGATGATGGATATGGAGGTTTGGGAGAGAGAAGTTTACTTTTAATAAGCAGATAGAAGAGAAGTATCCTTATATATAAAAATCATTATTTATACTTGAATAGAAGTCAAGCGGGCAACAAGCTGCGCCGCTAGACCTTTTTGGATGGCAAAACCAATCCTCGTGAATACAACATTCATAGACCTAGGAGACATAACATTGTTATGCATAACCTTTTGAACTCTATGTAGAAGGTCAACAGCCTCTGGTGCTAGGAAACCAAAAGTGTCAAAAGCAAATGGTATAAAAGCATGTTGATTGTCAAAACACGCTTTCTCATGTTTGGCCACTTTGCTTGACGTAGCTTTTAGAGCTGCCTGTCCTACGATAAAAGGTCCGACACCTAATCCCACAAGTGGTGAAACCCCAGTCAAGTCTACACAAACATGTTTTCCACCTACACATCCGTACACCATCACATCCGCAGACCTGAGTGTTGATCTTTTATCTAGTGGGTCAGTCAGGAAGTTCACAGGCGCCTCCTTCTTCACTGATATTTCCGTCCGTCTGAATATATCAAAAAGTACATCCCTAACAAAGTAATGTCTGTACTTAAACCCGAGAAGCTCCTTACAATGAACGACATGCTCCCCAAAAGTATCCAGGCACGCCTTACGACAAACAGGGCACACCTCATCAATAGGAAATTGTGGAATCATAAGGCGATATCTAAGGTTAGTACGATACTCCACTGGTGATATATGTTGACCTAACCCATCAATCGGGATAGCTAGAAAAAAATCTTGAGCATGTGTTGCTTGCAAACATCCAAAAATTGCCTTCTGTCTCGTGGTCATGTCAAACTTAACTTCCATATCTTGAACACTTTTACTAAAAAGAGCACTCGTCAAAACATGTCGTGCTTTAGGAGGGACGGTGTCTTTGCTAGTAAAACCGCTAACATCAATTAATCCGTATAAAGATGTGTGATCTAGTGTGTGTACAGTGTATAATTAGATCCGTACACTCAATTAATCGAGTGGCTCCTAATTATTATTCAAGGTGGTCCACCGGTGAGGAACTTGGTAGAGCCCTCACCCTAGAATCCACCCCTTTAGCAACTCAATTTGTTTATGAATTTAAATTGAAATCTAAATACTAACTATCTTTTGGCTAAATAGTTTTCTTCCTACAAATTTACCTCTAATAATTTAGTCTTATTTTCAAATTGACAGAAGGTCGAACTTGAAAAACGTTATACCATGTTTAGGACTGAATTGAAATATTTATCGTTGTTAATGGTCAAAATGAGAGTATTTTATAAAGTCATGGATCAATTAAATGGTTTAATTGTAAAATGTACTCCCTCCTGTCCTCATCATATAAGATATATATGATTTTTAATAAAATAATTGGTCCTATTTATAAGAAATTATCATAATTTTTGTGTAGTCATTGCTTACAAGATATTTCTACCTTTAATTTAATGTTTGTTTTTCATAATTTTCTACAAAGATACTTCCTTTAATCACATTTATAAGCAACTTTTATTTTTTAAGATTCATTTTACATCTAGAAAAAGCAATAGTTAAAGCAAAAATTAATTTTTCAAATATATCCACTATTTAATGAATTAAAAAAACAAAAATTACTTATAAATATAACCGAAAAGAGTAGATGGGTAAACATATTTAAAAAGTTGCATAGTTAATCATTACATTGTTTTTGGTTTTACTTCCGATAATAATGAGCGGATGGAGTGATACCTGTCTTTCCATAAATGAAAAAACTAACCATGTGTTTTCTTCATCCAAAAAACTAAGCATGTGATTTCAGTCAAACAAAAACTATCTATTAAAAAAAGTCAAACAAAAACGAAGCATGTGATTTCATCACAAAAAGACTTTGTTTCGACACTCAAATCAAATAGATTTTGTATCCGTAAGATATCATCTTAATACAAAAAATAGGTTTAATAGCAGTTTTCGTCTCCTAACTTTTATGAAGTTGCGATTTTGGCCTCCAAATAAAAAAAACTACAAAATTGTCCCCTAAGTTTTGCAACTGTAGCAGTTTTGGTAAAAAAAAAAACACGTGGCACCTCACTTAGGGTGCCACAACATATACGGAGTCAAAATTGACTTTGGGGGCCAAAACTGCCACAGATGTAAAACTTAGGGGGCGGTTTTGTAGTTTTTTTTTAGGAGGTCAAAATCTCAACTTTGAGAAAGTTAGCGGGCTAAAACTGCTATTAAGTCAAAAAAATAAATTAAAATATAGATTATCATTAGAAGTGTGTGTGGATGCTATTATTGTCCATTGCCATCACCAAACTCAGAGTAACATTTGCATTAAAAAAACCAAACTTAGTAGCATTTCAACTTTGTTCTTGATTAATCTGCTCTTGTTTTTTTTCTTCTTCTTATTTGAAGAATGGTTGAGCAAATTCCATATGGTGTTGCTACTAGCCTCATTAACAGGTAACTTAATTTTCAACTCTTTCTACTCCTTCCACCACCTTTGTATGGTTGGTTAATTATTTTTGTTTATTTGAAACTTTTCGAGAAAACATTTGAAGAAAATTATCAAAATGAAAGAGAATTTCTGTTGACAGGTTGGCTTCTGCTGCCTTACGTGAATTTGGAAGGATTTATGGTGTTATGGATAAACTGGAAAGGCTTAAAAACACAATTGAATCTGTTAGAGCTGTTCTTCTTGATGCTGAGGAGAAACAAGAAGCACAAAATCATGCTGTAAGGAATTGGGTAAGAAGGCTCAAAGATGTGCTTCATCAGGCAAATGATTTGCTAGATGAATTTGTTATTGAAGATATGAGACACAAAATCGATGAAGCTCGTCCGAACAAAGTAACAAAGGTATTTCGTATCTTCTCTCCCAACATAATTTCTTTTCACCGTAAAATGGCTCATGAGATTGAAAAAATACAAAAAAAGATTAATGATGTGGTGAAAGACATGTCTGGGTTAAATCTAAACACAAATGTTGTGGTGGTTGAGCAAAGTAACCAAGTAAAGAGGGAAACTAGTTCTTTTGTGTTAGAATCGGATATCAATGGAAGAGACGATGATAAAAAAGAGATTATAAGCTTGTTAAGGCGACTAGATGGAAATCAGAATGTCTCTGTGGTTGCTATTGTTGGGATTGGTGGTTTGGGGAAGACAACTCTTGCTCAATTGGTATACAATGATGGGGAAATGCAAAATTTGTTTGAAAAGAGGATGTGGGTATGTGTCTCTCAAAATTTTGAAGTCAAAGCGATTGTCACGAATATGTTGGAGTCATTAACCAAGAACAAAATTGACGATACATTATCATTGGACAACTTGCAAACTATGTTTCGTGAAAAATTAACTAATAAGAGATACTTGTTAGTCCTTGATGATATTTGGAACGATGGTTATGAAAAATGGGCTCAATTGCGAACGTACTTGATGTGTGGCGCTCAAGGAAGTAAGATTTTAATGACAACTCGTAGTACAATTGTGGCACAAACAATGGGTATAAGTGTTCCATATTTTTTGAATGGTTTGATTCCAGAAGAATCCTGGAGTTTATTAAAGAAGATTGCATTTGGGGATGATACCATTGAAGTGAACCAAACTCTTGACACAATTGGTAAGAAGATAGTAGAAAAGTGCAAAGGAGTTCCATTAGCAATTAGATCATTAGGAGGCATATTCCTGACAAAAAGGGAAGAAAGAGAATGGATCAATGTACTACAAGGTGACTTTTGGAAATTGTGTGAGGATAAAGACAGCATCTTGCCAGTCCTAAAATTGAGTTACCAAAACTTATCGCCTCAACAAAGACAATGTTTTGCTTATTGCTCTTTATATCCTAAGGATTGGGTGTTTGACAAGGGAGAGTTGATTCAAATGTGGATGGCACATGGTTATCTTGAATGTTCAGGTGAAGAGCAATGTAGGGAAGATGTTGGTAACGAATTCATATATATTTTCTTGATGAAATCATTCTTTCAAGATGCACAAATGAATCAAGATGGTGATATATTTAGTTTTAAAATGCATGATTTAATGCACGATCTTGCAATACAAGTAGCTGGCAGTGATTGTTGTTACTTGGATAGTAAGGCAAAAAGATGTATAGGAAGACCTGTGCATCTATCTGTGGAATTTGATGCATTTTGTTTGTTGAAATCAATGGATGCTAGTAGGCTGCAAACTTTGATTATGTTTTCTTCCTATAAAGAAAAGGAATTAGATGCAGATGAATTGTCAGTTATTTTGAATTTCAAATACCTACGCGTCTTGAAGTTGATGTACTCTTCTTTGAGCAAGTTATCTGGTTCTATTGAAAAATTGAAGCATTTAAGATACCTTAACTTACTTACGTGTTGTGGAATAAAAATTCTTACCAAATCTATAAGCAATCTTGTTTGTTTGCAAACAATAAAAGTGAAATTGGATGAAAGTGTTGTACTTTATTCAGAGGATGTCTCGAAATTAATCAATTTAAGACACCTCGAGATTAGTGAATGGATTTGCAATGACAAGATAAAATCTATTGGATTTGGAAAATTGAGCATACAACAACACAAGGGTATGGTTTTTTCAAAATGGCTTTTTTCACTCACAAATATTACTGAAATATCTCTTACCCGTTGCCAAGGTTTCCAATATCTTCCACCATTGGAACGTCTTCCGTTCCTTAAGTCACTTCAGTTATTTTGTCTTTATGATTTGGAGTACATCTATTACGAAGAGCCTATTCTTCATGAATCGTTCTTCCCATCTTTAGAGATTCTACTTTTTTGGCAATGCGAGAAGATGAGGGGATGGAGGAGGAAGACTGGAGATGATTTCAATGATATTAACTCTTCACATCATCTATGGTGGCCTCAATTTCACTGTCTTTCAAAATTGGCAATTAAAGGGTGTCAGATGTTGACTTCCATGCCTTCTTTTCCAAACATTAAGAGATTATTATTGAATGCTTGCAGTGTGGAGATATTGGAAGCAACACTGAATATACCAGCTTCACAATATTCAAATGGCTTCCCTCCTCTTTCGATGCTCAAATACTTGCGAATTAATGCAATGAATATGGATGTGAAAAAAGCCCCAAAGGATTGGTTGAAAAATCTCACATCTCTCAAGAATCTTGATTTTGACTATCTTTCAGATCAACAACTTGAAGTCATTGAAATATGGTTTAAAGATAATCACAAATGTCTTCCTTCCCTCCAAAAAATCACCTTTTATAATTGTTACAACCTAAAGATATTGCCAGATTGGATATGTAACCTTTCATCACTTCAGCATATCGGAATAACCTCTTGCAGAAATTTGGCATTGCTTCCTGAAGGAATCTCTCGTCTTACCAACTTATGTACCTTAGAAATCATTGACTGTCCAATTTTAGCTGAAGAATGTCGTGCAGAAGCAAGTGCAACTTCGACTAAGATTGCTCGCATCCCAAACATAATCATACGTGATTGGTATTAGAAGGTACTCATATTTCCTAGCAAACAATTAGTATTTTTGGTCTCTTGTTTATTTTTCTTGATTTTTGAAACAAAATGGTTTCCATTATTTGAACCTTGAAAGACTTTTTAATTTTTTATTTCCACACTAGTTTATACTTGCAATTTCTTGTATTCACTCATCTAGGTTTTCTCATTTGTAGTTTTAAGTTCATGGTAAATTTTTAGGTCGTTACTTTAGCACGGGAAGACTTATTATTTTGAATGCTTATGGATGAAAATGGAAGGAAAAGTATTTTCTTTCGTAAGGAAAATGGTAAAAAATCACATTCAAAAGAGATACCAAAGACTTTCTTGATAAAGTTGTATTATTGCAACACATTCTGTACACATACGGGACACCGTATGTGACCCGTATTTGTACCATATACTGTATTTTTTTTTTACAATTTGTAGATAATAATAGAGGGATACTTTTTGGGTCCTTCAATTTTTTTATTTATTTAGGGTTTTTGTAGGACAAATATGAGTTTGTGTCATTAACCCCTTAATGTACTTAATTAACCACTAAAATGTATGTCATTAACCACTTGTTTATCATATATTTCATTAATCACTAGTAAGTCATTACCCTTAAAAAAAATGTAAGTCACTAATCACTTATTTAATATAATTTGGGTGTAGGACGAAACTGGATGGGGCGGCATTGTTTGAGGGTGAAGATTTCTGGTCTTAGAGGTGCAATTTGGGTGAAGTTTACTCTTTGCGATCGGCGTATGAGGCTCTCTCGGGAAGGAATTTTTGGTGTCAGTTGAGAGGTCTGAGGAGGTGGTCAAGTCTCTCAATCTTGTATGACAGAGGTGAGCTCCTTCTAAAGTGCAAGTTTTCTCTTGGTAGCTTATCATTGACATGATTCCTACGCGTTAAAATATTTTTAAGTGAAGGGTGATCTCTGAACTGACCAGTATTTCAGGTTAGTCTTGGGGGGAAGGGGGAGTTTGAGTCAGTTTATCACTTGTAGGATAGTGTCTAGGATCTGATATCTAGTTTGTAGCCTATAAGTGGTTAGGCTGGGAGTGGGTTTTACCTAGGAGTCTTGTGGGTTGTTTCAGGCTTTCATGTCTCTAGGAGTGCGAAAGCAGTCTAGGCTAGGTTTTGTTTTGGTATGGCATGCAACTGTGTGGTCGATCAGGAAAGCCCGAAATGACCTAATTTTTTCGGGTAGACTGATTGAGACTGAGTATTTGGTGAAGAGGATCCAATTTCAGTCTTGGAAGTGGTTCTTTCGTAAACACCTATGACATCGTTGTTCCTTCTATGAGGTGGAGCCAATTCTTTGTTGGCGCCAATCGAGTGTAGTGTGGTTGGCAAAGATGGATTTGATATGTGGTTTGGTTGGTGCCCGATCTTCGGAGCTTTTTTGTTTTGTGGGGGGTCCTTCCTCCGCTTTCTCTTTGGTAGCGGTTGGGGTGGTTTGGTGTTTGTTTTGGTCTTCTGGTCAGCTCTTAAGTTTTTCTTTTTGGCTACTTCGTCTTTTGGCGGTTGCCGAGGGGTTTTTCTAGTGACTGCAAGTATTCTCTTTGGGTGTTTTGCCCATATAAACCTTTTTTTTGTGGTGTTCGGGATTCGAACCCATGACCTTACATATATTATGCATTGTGTCCTTACCAACTGAGTTAAGCCCACATGGACTTGTCCTTATAAACTAATGCAAATATACAAATATCTCATTGTAACAAAAAAAAAAATACAAATAACCTCATCAACCATTTAGAGTACTTTGTTAACCACTTGTTTATTTTATTTTATTTTGTGGAAACCATTATTTTTCTTATACTCTTGAAATCTATTTCAAGATTTATAGACTATCAGATACTGATTTATGTTATTTTGTCCATGTAGAAGAGTTGAGTGCTGGTGTTGAGAAATACCTGATGTGCTGTAGAATTGTACAAGCCAGCTTGCTTAATAAAAGAAATAGAGGCCTGGAGGATATGCTGGTGTAGAAGGTTGTTTGATGATTTGCTTCCCTCTTGTTTTATGATCAAAGATATTACAGCTTTTCTTTTTTTAATGATTATTGATGAATTTCATTGTGCAGACCCAATTGTTTTATGTACTACTTAAGTTTAGTTTTATTTTTATATCAGTAAGAATGTCAAAAAGGGGTTCTTGTAAATTTCAAATCTTGATCAACGAATGTTGAGGCATATACATTTTATGAATTTCCTTCTCTTTTTATTCTTAGGTGCTTGCACATAACTGCCTGATTTGGGTTCTAATTTACATATGACATCCTAGGAGGAAGATATATAGTTAATTGGTGGATAGTTGGAAAGAATCCATGTACAATAATTTTGTAATTTGAATCCACCATCTTAAAGGACAATGAATTTGGAAATTGTTCATTGTGAATTTGTAATGGCCTTAGCTCAATTATTTTTCCTTAAAGAAGTATATCATGCAATTTCAACCTTGTTCGTAGCTTCAAAATAGAGTAATGATCAAGGTATCCAAGAAAAAGCTATCAAGCTTCACTAAAATATAATCAATTGGGTTTGTCCCATGGGTTTTCTTTTGTATTCCTTTCAAGATCTCATGTTTAATTTCCTTTGGTATTAATTTTGGTGGGATAATCCATACTCACAGAGTTTTGTTCTGGCTTTAAATGACAAATGAATGTTGAAATTGTTGAAATTGTACCTCTCGAGTCAGTCAATCCTTGAGCCGGCTACCGACTTTTAAATAAATAAAAAAATCACCAAAGCATGTGTTCAATTTAGTTAGAGGTAATGTCATGCTGGAGGATAGTTATGCAAAGTTGGCAGGCCGTTATGCCACATTGGCAGTTAGTTATACCACATAGTTTAAGTTAGTTATAAAGCTTCAAAGTTGTTAAGCAACACAAATGGAAATTCTCTCAAATTTGTTGTTTTTCGAATTCATAAAAAAGTACCTTTAAAAAAGATATTACCGGGTTGAGTCACGACCAGGTCGCTTTCTTTAAAATGTTTCACAACACTACCTGAGTTTGTGCAAGGTAGACTAACAACCTCGCTGCCTCGAGGATAAAACAACTCAGTTCACCTGTTCAATTACGTACTGCACCGTAAGTAATCGTTCTAGAAATAACACCCTTAAAATATGGTTTAATCAATCGTTCGATTAAACTGCTCAATACGGTATGTAGACCACTCTCGAAACCGATGAGACAAAAAGGAGTATAAGAAGAAGGACGGACGACGACGATCGACGTCGTCGCGCGCGAAATATATATAATTTCTAAGCGCTCACCCGTTCGCAAAAGTGGGTACCCCAAGGGCACACCCTTTTAAGCCATTCTCCACTTATATAAACACTTATTAGGTAGTATGACCCTCCAATGTGGGACATTTTTAAGTCATATCAACACTAGCTCTTGCTAAGGTGTTTATTCTATCCAACTTCCACTATTGTTGCTAGTGTTCCAACAATTTTTTTTTATGTATCATTCATTTCTCGATTCAAAATCGTTATTGTTTTCTGTTGCATCAAGCTTTTCTTCTCTAACTTCAATGAAGTCTTCATCTCCTCTAGTCACCAACAATGGTGGTTCACTCTTTGATTCTACAAGATCAGGATCGATCAATGCATTTCACTCCAAAATTGTCGATCAAACTTGATGACAAAAATTCTCTCTGCTTCTTGATGACAAAAATCTCATGAAAGTAAAGGTGAGACAATTACGCTCTTAAAAAAACGCTCTGAGTTGAAAACGATTAAGCAAGGTACAAGATCAATTTCTGAGTATGTGTTTCATTTTGAAGAAATTGGTGATGTATTGCTCTCAAGAGGAGATCATATCACTAAACAAGATCAAATCAATGCTATTCTTGAAGGTTTGCCCAAAGAATACATAAAGTAAGGTTTTTTATGCCACATGTTTCTTTCACATTTATTCTCAATATTTTTTTTTTTATTATTCAACACTAATTTTTTATCTGGCATAAATATCTCAACAAACTACATATATTATTTAAATCTTATCCATTGCATATTTAATTTGATTTATTTTATAAATTTCTAATAAATTTATATTTTGCATAAACTTCTCAACAAACTACGTATATTACTTTGATCTTATACACTAAATATTTTAATTATTTTGCGAGAGCTTCGATTCTGTACCTCGTTCGCATGATTCAATAGAGAAACAATGGCGATGGGGACAATGGTGGTGGTGTTGAACGGGGAAGAGAGAGAGAGAGAGAGAGAGAGAGAGAGAGAGAGAGAGAGAGAGAGAGATAGATTTCATCTTCTAGTCTAACCAACTTTTGTAAGTTTTGTTTTTATGTTGATTCTTGCAAAATTGTTTAAAAAACTGAATTTAATCATGAAAATTTGACGTGAGCCTCAAATGAAGGTTAAGAACATGTATCTTTTCCATGATTGAAATCAATTTTTTTCAAAAAGGTCCTTAACCCCATCAAATTGGAGATAACATGAGTGAAAAATTGAATTCAAATTTTGCTCAAATCATTCAGTTTGAAAGTTTGTTAAGGAATATATTGTTAGTAAGCGGTTAACTATAAAGTTTGTTAAGGAATAGTTTGAAAGTTTTAAAAAATTCAACGAGCTAACCATAACCTACAATCCATATCACCGAATTGAGTTGACTTGGGTTTGACGTAAAAATTATGAATTTTGATCCAACACAAACAAATGAACAAGTAGATCCCTTTTCCCCTTATCTTGCTAATGGATCCTCCGCATTCTTTCTCAGGAGTAGGGACCCTCTCCATTTATAAAAATAAATGGAAAATGTCATTTAAAAAGAGATACACACAAAAAAGAAGTTGTGGATTCTACCACTATATGGATCCTACCATCAATAATTTTTTTTTTTTTTAAATATTGTGTGTCTTTATCTCTTTAAATGGAGAGGATCCTAACTCCTTTCTTAGGTTTAAAAAGCCTCCCCTTATTGATCCAGTGAATTTTAAAAAGAGAACTCCTTACAAAGGGTTTAATGATTGACCCTTTTCTGTCCCAGGTTTAAGTAGGAAGTAGAGAGTCTAAATCATGCTTTCAGAGATTTCCCTAGAGTGCGTAAGATTTAGTTTGACTCTAGTTTAGGTATTAGATTTACGGGGAGACCTCAGGCCGACTTTGATGAGTGAGTTTTACAAACTATTCAGTCTATGCATGAGAACACTATTACTCAAAGGGCATCCATTATTTGCGGAAGTTGGTTCACTCGTAATCAAATCAGTTTAGAAAATAAGGATGTCCTTGAGGAAACAACTACCATAAATGATGCTTAAAGCATTTCAAACTTCCAGAAAGCCATGCAAGTGGTTCCGTCAAGGAAAGGCAACGACTTCAATGAAACAAATAGGGAGGTTGAAAATAACAAGGGCACTTGAAGATGGTTGGATTAAAGTAAACAACAATGTGAACTTACAAGAGGTGAGAACATGGGGCTTATGAGCATATGCCAAAGATGATTTGGGCCATATACGTGGCAATGACTTGGAAGACCGAAGACTTTGCAGATCCGGTGGTTGCTGAAGCGGTGACTATGTATAAAGCCATGAATCTAGCTATTAGCCGCTGCTTTCGGAAAGTGATATTTGAGTGTGATTATGAATCTCTTATCCGTTGTTTTAAGGATTAAAAAGAAATTCCAATAAACTACTTAGGAAACTTGATCGAAAAGGATATAAAACCCAACAATGATTGTAATTTTCCATAAATAACTAAAAGTCTAAAACCATTCCTTTTACTTTAAATAAAAGTAAAGTTTGATTGTATCGAAAGTTTCTTTCGTAAAAATGGACCTAACCTGAGTTGCAAATATAATTACATTGAATTATGTGATTTTATCAAATTATTAACAATGTCGGCTTGTCAGTATCTGTGTCGTATCCGGTATCTGTGTCATAATCCGCGTTCATATTACCCCTAGAAAAATTTAGTAAACCTAAAAATGAAGGGCACGTGATGAATCACATGACATGAGAAAGCAAGCAAAGTCACGTGTTTATGACAAACAACCCTCACAAAACGGCATGGATTTTGGTAGGCTAAGAACACACAATACAATCAGCTGAAACCAACCTAACCTCTGTGTTTTGTCTGTGTCTCATTCAAATTCCAATTTCCAATCTTTCTTTCTTTTCTATTCTTAAATCCTATCTTCACAACCATTTCTTTTTCTTTTGCTTTTTCTCTCTCAATCAAAAAACCTCACGTTTTTTGGCTACCTCAATTTTTTATTATTATAGCTCTTTTTATTTTCTCTTCAATCAATAATCACTTTGAGGTTTAGGGTTTTCAACTTTGATCCTAACGCCTCTTGGTTAATATTATTCTCAATTTTGCAATAAATTCGCCATGTCAAAGAGGTAAGATAGATAGATTATCATGAATTTTCTTTGATTTGTGTTATTTTATGCTGTTTCATGTGATTCTTGATTATTTTTTATATGGGGTGTTTTTGATTGTTGTTATTTCTTGAATACTATTGTTGTTATTAATTCAATATATTTGTATTGTTGATATGTTATGATGAATTTGTTTTTTCTTCAATCATGAGGTGTTTTTTTGTTTTGATTATAACTCAGAAATTAGGAATTGAAAGATGGAAAATAGATTTTTTTTTTGAAGTAGGAATTCAATTAGGTTGAAATCATAAGTTGAAAATTCTTCAATATTTAAATTGTTGTTATTTCTTCAATATATTTGTATTGTTGATATGTTATGATGAATTTGATAATTCCCCTATCTGGGTTTTCTTTTCTTTTTGATTAGAATTCAGAAATTAGGAATTGAAAGTTGAAAATTAGATTTTTTTTCTCTTGCAAGTTTGGTAAATAGTTATTTGGATTATGATATAGCTTATTTGGGTGTTAAATCTTGGAAATATATGCATATGTTTGTTTGAGCGGTGAAAAACTTGCGGTGATGGTTGAACGTGCGTTCAAATCGAAGCCACTCTTTATAGCTTTTCATGGTTAAATGCTGCTTGAATGCACGTTGGCAGTGAATCACCGCTTTCCCAAATACTCGCTATGTATGTCTCCACCTGATGGGAGCCTCGTCCATCCAATGCCCCTTTTTATTCTAAAGACTTTTTAAGGTCATGATAAGGATTAATGTGGATAGCGTTCTTTTTAACCATGAACTCATTTTAATCATGCTTTGTGTTTTCGTTTGCGGAAACATGGTTAGAAGGTTTTTACTGGTGAGCTTGATTTTTGATAATCAAAACAACTGTTGTGCCTTGTGTGGGTCTTTTTCATACGCTGTTAATTTGCTTTGTGTGGAGACTGTTCTTATTTATGTGATTTATTGTCTTTTGAATCTTGCAGGGTTCTTTGTAAGTTCTTTGCTCATGGAGCATGTCTGAAAGGGGAGCATTGTGAATTTTCTCATGACTGGAAAGCCCCTCCGAATAATGTTGGTGATACAGCCTCTTCTATGTTGGACATTTCATCGATATATGGTTATTGAGTTATACATCTCTCTGATTTTTGTGCTTGTGTTGTCTTGTTGTGGCAGATATGCACATTTTATCAGAAAGGAGTTTGTGCTTATGGTAGTCGCTGCAGGTATGATCATGTCAAAGCTTCTCGAGCACAGTCCTCTACTCCATCTTCTTCAATAACCGAACACCAGCCCCTTGTTTCAGAATCGGCTGTACTTGGTAATACCCGAGTTACATCGAATGGTGTTGCTACAGGTGCAGAATTTTCTCTTTTCAGCACTCCCTTTGTTCTTCCCAGTGAACCGACCTGGAATCAAGAATCTGCGCAACTTGACTTCCTAAGGGAAGATGATGTTGTTCAATCGGTAATTACTTCACCTTCTGAGCTTCCGATTTGTTCATTTGCTGCTGCTGGAAACTGTCCACGAGGGGAACAATGTCCTCATGTACATGGAGATTTATGCCCCTCATGTGGAAGACAATGCTTGCATCCTTTCCGGCCTGAAGAAAGAGAAGAACATATGATGAGTTGCAAAAATAAGCAAAAGCATCTCGAGGCATTGAAAAGAAGTCAAGAAATTGAATGCAGTGTTTGCCTTGAGCGTGTTCTTTCAAAGCCTACGGCAGCTGAGCGTAAATTTGGTCTGCTATCTGAATGCGATCACCCGTTCTGCGTATCGTGTATTAGAAATTGGCGTAGTAGTAACCCAACATTAGGGATGGATGTTAATAGCACATTGCGGGCCTGTCCTATCTGTCGCAAGCTATCTTACTTTGTCGTTCCAAGTGTTATTTGGTATGCTACAAGTGAAGAAAAAATGGAAATCATTGATACCTACAAGGCAAAGCTCAAGTAATTTCTTGATCACCCACAACATCTATTTATGTCTTTTGCGTTTTCTATCCAATTGATCCATGATCTAATAAAAACCAAACCTTAAATAGTTGTATGTCTCTGTCACTGTACTATGCTGAATAAGTTGTTATAAGGGGTGATATGAATCATATGATAGCATTGATATGCATGTGTAGGGGCTGCAGATGGCGAAACATGCACATAGCATCTATTTCCTAATATAAGCGACATAATAGTTCAGAGTGACGCCCTATTTGGATAACCAACTTAATTAAGCACTTATTGCATAAATGCTTGTCATATAAGTAGTTATGTATAATTTATTTTGATAACAAAAAATGTAATAAAGTCAAACTATTGTTGTAGAAGCTCTAGGCTGTTTTCATAAGTTATCTTGGAGAGCTTATGAAAGTAAGCTAAAAACAACTTTTGGACATGTCATAAGCTATTTCCTTAAGCTCTCCAAACAGTCTCACACATGCTTATGCCAATATATAAACTCAGATATAAGCCTGTCCAAACTGGCCCTAATATTTGCTGAAATGTTTATTTTGGTATTTGTTCAATACCATTTGTAGGTCAATTGACTGCAAGCATTTTGACTTTGGCGAAGGAAACTGCCCTTTCGGTACTAGCTGCTTCTACAAGGTAAATATGTGAATATTAGTTCAATTTTTAGCTCTCCCTCCTCCCTGTTTTACTTTTCTTTCCAAAACTTTATTTATCGTATAGCTTAGCTCTTGTAAGATTTTTTCTTTCTTTCTATGCTATGATTCTTTATGACATTAGTAAATCCTTTTTCATATAGAGATCTAAGTGTACTAAATTCAGTTTGCCGTGAACAAATTTCAATTGTCTCCATTACTTATACAGCTTTGAAGTTAGTGACTGCAACTTATTTCTGGTATTCAACAATGTTGTTGATTAGCAGCTATAGCGTAGCAGAATTTTAATCAACTGCTATTGTTCTGCGATATGAAATTTAATGCAAATTGTTGTCAAATAGAGGCTATAGCCTATAGCAGTGGTATAGCACTATAGTGTAAGTGAATTTAAACAAACCACTATTTTCTACTATCCACGATTGATAATACTAGTACCCAAGTATTTTTAAGATTTGCAAGCATAAAATTTCTATTCCCCTACCCTCTGTTGTCAATAGCGGCCGCGCCGACCGCTATAGCAGAGCGGAAAAATCAGGACCACCGCACCAGGCCGCGTCGGCGCATCTCAGGCCGCGTCGGCGCGTGTCAAAAGTTGAAAGTGGCCAAAGAATAGTAAAACAATAACTTGTACTAGTTGTATATAATTGGTATTAGCCATTTTCGATTTTGCTATCCCTTTTATTTCATATTATGAATACTTCATGAAATTTTGAGTAATGTTTAAGGTATTTTAGT
>Ga0228711_1003744_pt1 | contig 23609 bp, 14 predicted proteins | sample MedpolnodulmetaG_2_FD_177996 | JGI IMG/M metagenome (GOLD analysis project Ga0228711, IMG submission 177996) | Root nodule microbial communities from Medicago polymorpha collected in Santa Monica, California, United States - brown nodules | ecosystem: Host-associated > Plants > Roots > Nodule...
TATTATTCGAACATTCACTCAAAAGAGGTCGCGGAAAGGGCATTTACCTCATAATTTTGTTTAGCTTGCTATTGACAGGTTATATTTCATCTCTTATTTTATTTCAAACTGTACTTTTGTAGAAAAATAACGATCCTCTTTTATTTTGATTTATGATTATTTATGTATATTATGTCACATGTGAATTTGCGATAAATTTTTCGTCCAGACTCTATAAATCCTGGCTCCGTCACTGTATCAAATAGTTATATACATATCATTACTGATCCAAGAAATACTTATAGTCATAGTCAAAAAATAAAATTATTTAAACACATATTTGTACCATATATATTATTTAATTCCTTTAACTTTTATACATTTTTCATTCACGTGTGTATGTTTAAATTAACTTTATTTAGTCTTATGATCATACAAGTGTATATCACCTACAAAAACCCACATTTGGTTGGTCACAATACAAGAAGAAAAAAACTATACATAATTTAATTATTTTAAAAATTCATTATTCAGTTTTTATTTTTACTTTTCATTTTTCTCTTCCATGTGTGTGTCTAAATGTTATAGATGATAAGTTCTCTTACGTTATTTTTAGCATGTTTTTCAATTATTTTCAGTAGGTTTTAGCAGCAAAAACGAGGAGTATTAGAACTATTGCCTATGATTTCGGTATATTTGTAATGTTTTCTATATTTGAGTCTGTAATTCTAGTTTTCCCAAAATATAACAATTTTAGGGGTTTTTTGAAGTAATTCACAAAAAATCATGCAAATCGGCAAACCAAGAACATCCGAAGATTTGTGAAGACTTAGGAAGACCAAGAATGAAGATTCAAGAGGCCTCATGAGACTTACAAGAGGGAGTAATTTTGTTCCCAAGTTATGAGACAAGTTATTTGAAGAAGAAATCCTAAAACGACGGAAAATTAGAGAAATTGAGCCCAAGAAGCAAAGTCATGCGCCTAGCACATGTACCATATGTTTAGCGCATGAGCCAAATGCCTAACACGTGAACCAAATGCCTAGCACATGGTTTTCACATACCATGCGCTAGACACAATTCCATGCGCCTACCACATGGAATTTGCTCCACACTCATGCGCTAGGCATGCTAGCCATGCACTCCGAGCACCTAAAAAGTGAGGGCGCAAGCGTTTTTTCCTGTTTTGTTGTGGGTAAATCCCACACTTTTAGCCCAAACCTAGGTAGAAACTCTCACTATAAATACTAGCCTTCATCATTCAGAATTTCTCGCTCAGAACTGGAGCAGTTCAAGAGGAAGACATCTTTGGAGCTTCCGGAGAGTTTCTATGTTCTCCTTGATTTTCTAGGGTATGTTTTTATCTTTAGTAAATTGTTTTTAGTTACCATGTGTAACTAAATCTTTTTAGGTTAAAGTTCTAAGATGAACCTCTATTTATTTTTGTTGGATATTTGTTTAATTTAATGTCGTTTTTATTTTATTTATTTTTTGTTTGCTATTTAATTTTAGCATGATTTAGTTTATTTTTGTAGTAGCGCAACCCTAAATTAGATACTTAGGTTGTGACAGGGCCTAATATTGATATTACTATCCCGATGCTTATATCTTGATATTTATATCTTGCTATTAATATTTATTTGTCTAGGAAGTAATAGTTATAATTGAGGAAACAAGTGTCTGCTTGAAGGAAATAAGTCGTAGCCTAGCAGAACCATTCTCTTAATCCCTTGGTAAGGTAGATGCTGATAGGGCTGTCCGTTTGTAGAACTACTAATATATATATATATATATATATATATATATATATATATATAGAGAGAGAGAGAGAGAGAGAGAGAGAGAGAGAGAGAGATTGTGCTATGAGTGTCCTAAGATTCATAGATGGGTAGACCTACAGGAACCTTGGCCTTCATTGCCTTGAGAAATCTTGGAAAACCAATTTAAGTATATGCTTTCAATTACCTTAGAGACGGTAAGACCCCACATGTAAGGATCACGGTGTGATCAGCAGGTGCAACCAGACTTATGAGGAATAGACCTAGTTAACTCATATAGTATAGACCCCACACGTAAGGATCACCGTGTGATCAGCAGGTGCAGCTTGGCGACCGACTAGGTTAGAAACGTCCCAAACTCTCATCACTTGTATAGTTTACCTAAGATAAATTAACGTGACATTACTGTTATTTAATATCCAACATAATAAATAGGGGGAATTTGAAGAATCCTAACCGCTGTTTCTTTTTCAGCAACCAAAACAGGTAACTTGCTTAGTTGCAAACAAATAAAAATTTCAAATCTCTAACCCTTAAATCTTTATTTATTTGTCAAACTAAAAATAAGTAACGCAAATTATTTGGACGAAACGACAATCCATGTGGATATGATACTAATTTATCACTTTATTACTTGGTAAACGGTCTGGTACACTTGTCTAATCCGATACACATCAGTTATGCTCAAACCTTGTGACGAATACAACCTTCTCACAAAACTCTATTGATAAAAAAACACATGAATTTAGAAAATTAGTTTTTTGCATTTGTGCATTTTTTCATAGTTATGCTTCATTTATAAATAGAGAGAAATGCTTGATATTTTAATTTTCTTCATTTACTTTTAGGATTTTTTTTTAAGTTTTTATTTTATTTTTTGTCTAACACATTGTAATTAGGATCGTTAAACCTTTTGGATCTACTATAATTCTTGAGTCTGCTGCGATGAGACATTTCGTATTTTCACCAATGATGAGCTATGGGCTACGGCCCGAAGTTACGACTCAAGGAATCATACATAGACTTTTTTTCTTGGATTATAGGGGTGAGCCATGTTGACAACTCTCTCGACTATGTGTTGGTGTGAAAATTTTATGAATTAATACTCAACTCAAACTTTTTTATAAGAGATAAATAAATCAACAGAAGTTGATGTATTTGTTATATATCATGAACTAGATATACAAGGATATTGATACTCCTGTAAATTCATTAGAGTGTCGATAAAAAAAAGTTATTATAAAATGTATTTTCTTACTCATTTACTAAAAAATATTACAATATATCTAGAGTTTTTTTTTGTGAAGTAACTTAATAGCTAGAAATTTACATTTTTTAAGGTGAATAAGTGAGATGTCCGGGATTTAAACCATTTCTCTACATATATCATGTGTATCAACTAAGTTAAACTTACGGTGAATTCTAAAGTTATTTTTTATAGTACGTCTAAAGTTTATTTTTGAGGCAATTAATTGATAATAAAATATATCTAAAGCTATTATTAGTGAGAAACTACCTACCCGCTAAAAAGTTATTGATAGTGAGATAGTTAGTCCGGTCAAAAAGAATAGTTAGATAGTTAACTTTGTTAAAAGAATGGTGAGATATTTTTTTTTTTTTTTTTTTGAATTAGTTCGGTGGTTATAGATTTACATTTTTATTTTAATGTGAATAAGTGGGTTGTTTGAGGTTCGACCTCAATCTCTGTATACAGTTATTAATAAACATTTTATTTAATTAAATAGAAGTTAATGATTTTTCAAGTAGAAATCATTTTAGAGACTATCGCTAATGAGCTTCATACAAATCGTTTATAAGAATCTGAGTTCGATTTTTGAATGGAATAATTGTTGATTGGACTTTATTTATCTCACAATCAAGCTCCAAATTACTAGGCCTTCTTCCCCTAAGAGTCGGACAGTTAACACAAATAATTAAAAAGAAAATTAACACTGTCATTTTTTATATAACAAACTAAGAACTTTGAGAATATTGAGAAGTGTAGAGTTAGAGACAATTGAAGAGAATAAGAGAAAACTGGAAGAAAAAAAAAAATATTGGATTGAACATTGTTCTTATGATACAGGCAGTTAACACAGTGTGTGTTTATATATTAACAAACTTTAAACTAGCTAGATTTAACTTGGGTTATCTTGCATTACAAGTTAACCCTTGTCTAAAAACTAGAAACTAACTAACTGAATGTGTATCTTCCAATACAACTCTTAGTTCATTAGTTATTGACTTCAACCATGCCTAAAAACGTGTTCATGAGCTTCATCTTGATGATCTTCATGTTCAGAGAAGTAAAATTGTCTGTCAATTTTATCTGATACTATTTCTTTCCAATGCCAACTTCTAGACTCATCAAATCTTTCATCTTTGAGGAATACCTCTTTCTTATTCTTAGGATCATATAACTTGTAGGCGTCTGTTGAATGATAGCCAACCAAAACCATAGTTTGATCCTTATCATCTTACTTTCTTCTAATTTGATCAAGAATATGTTTGGAACATAGAGAGCCGAACTTTCTAAGATGCTGAATATTTGGTTTAACTCCTGAAAATGCTTCTTTTAGTGTTTTATCCTGAAACTTCTTTGTAGCATACCAATGAAGTAAGTTGCGGTAGCAGCTGCTTCACCCCACAAGTAATGACGTACTTCCTTTTGTTTCGACATGCTTCTCATCACACTGACTATGGTTCTTTTCTTTCTTTTTGATGCGCCATTATGTTGTGGAGTGTAGGGAGGAGTAACTTCATGATTTATGCCACTAAGAAAAAAAATCCTTAAACTCACTAGATGTATACTCACCTCTTCCATTTGTTCTTAATTTGCCAATCATTTCACCACTTTCATTCTAAACTAGCATTCTAATCTTGTTAAACACTTTGAAACACATCACTTTTCTTGGCTTTCAAGTAAATTCACAACTTTCTAGTAAATTCATCTATGAATGACGCAAAGTAGTTGTTACCTCCCAGTGATTTGACATCAAATGTTCCATAAACATAATAGTGAATAACTTTAAGCTTCCTAGTTTCTTTAACTGGAATTCCATCCTTGTATGAGCTTCTTGCTTGTTTTCTAGTGCAACATTTATCACATATTTAACTAGGTAGCTTGACCTGTGGTAACCCTTGCACCATTTTCTTCTCATTCAACATGCTCAAATATCTGAAGTTCAAATATCCATTTATTTGGTGTCATATCCAGTTATCATCTTTAGCTTATGATAACAAACACTGACTCTCAATCACGTTCATGTTGATCTTGAAAGTTCTCTTCTTTGACAATGGAGCCTTCAAGATCAATCTATTCTTGCAATCAAAAACCCACATAGCTTGTGCTTCCATTTTCATAGTATAGCCATTTTTGCAGCAATTGGTCTATACTAATGAGATTACCTCTCATATTTGGCACATATAATACATCAGTAATATATGCTTTCTTGCCATCTTTTCTATGAATCAATACTTTACCAGTTCCTTTAACACACACTATACTATTATTTGCAAATCTTGTTTTTTTTGCTAATTGAACCATCTAACTCAGAGAACACAAGACATTTTACCTGTCATGTAATTTAAGCATCGTGTATCATACCATTCACCATTATGTTCATCATCAGTTTTGATTGTAGTCAACAAGAAGACTTCATCTGAGTCATAACAATCATTATGATCAAATTGTGCTTCATCACCTTTATTCCTTTGAACTCTCTTAGACCTGCATTCAGATGCATAGTGCCCTCATTTATATGAAAATTGTAGCATTGAATATCTTTCTTATCAATTCTCTTCTTCTGGCCTGAGGCATGCTTTGCTTTATCTTTCTTGAAACTTTCTTGATTTTTACTAGAACCTTCCCCATTGCTTTCTCAGTGCTTGAAGCCTCAATTTCTTGAATACTGACTTACAAATTCACCTTCCTCCATAGTCAGCATCTCATATTGCTTTCTCAATGCTTGAAGCCTCAATTTCTTCAATTTTCCATCTCCTAAGTGTATCCTAAGTTTCCATCCCATTGTCACAACGCATGATCTTCTCAAGGATATTACCATTCACACACTGGTGAATGAGAAACATTGCTTTCCCATCTTTCTTCTTCACATCTCTATTTACAACTTGTATAGCCTCTATTGCGTTTCTTGCAAGTAATGGTACACCATCATTTATATAGCTTCAAGAACATCTTGGTATTTGAAGATTACCTTCATCTTCACGAACCATTGATCATTGTTCTTGCCATCTAATACTAGCAAGTGCTCAGGGAAACTTCCATTCAGTGGCGGATCTCCTTGGAGACCCGCAGGTGCCACTGTACCCCCCAACTTCTCTATGAATAGTATATTAGTCATAACTTATCACATGTTTTATTGTTGTTGTAGTGGTTAGACAATCCTGTTGTTGTAGTGGTTAGACAACCCCTCAATTGTCTCGTCTCTTGAGCGTGTGTTCGATTCCCCCACACCCTCTTTTTTATATTTCAATTGTGTCTCGTCTCTTGGGCGTGTGTTCGATTCTCCCACACCCTCTTTTTTATATTCCAATTGTATTTTTAATGTTTTATATTCAAAAAAGCACTCCTACTGAGAGTTGAACCAATGTCCTTCCTAGTAATCTTTGAAACTGTTTACTATATATTCTATCAATATTTGGCACCCCATTAAAATAACTCAAGATCTGTCACTGCTTCCATTGTTTTGAGTTGTCATTGTTCATAGATTCTTCAACAATGATGATTGAACCAGACTCTTGATGCTTATTTGATGGAACAACCAAGAACTTTGGGAATATTGAGAAGTGTATAGTTTGAGAGAATTAAAGAGAATAAGAGAAAAACTGAAGGGAAAAAAACTTTATTGGATTGAATATTATTCTTGTAAACAAGCAATTAACAAATAGTGTGTTTATATACCGACAAATTTTAAACTAACTAGAGTTTGTTAAGAAGGAAACCTATGTACCATTAACGATATGGCGTAACTTTTCTCTGGTAAAAATAAAAACAAATGGGAGCCCTGAAATAAAGGCACGGTGACACCACCGTGGTTAAGTCAAAATTCTAAACACTTGCCTAAACTGTGAATTTTGAAGTGTAAAAGTAATTTATAATGTACAAATATCCGTAAGCCAATATTGTCATACCGTAGATCAAACACACTGCACGACAATATGAATAAAACTTACAGCTAGTACTGGCTTTTTTACAATAAATAAAACAGCAATTTCTAAGTTCCTACGGATAATGCAGCTATTCAAACTCTGTCACATTCACATCTCATGTCAACAATATGCATATTATGCACAAGACAACAATATTTTCATAAAAAAAGATCGCTAAATACAAAAGAATAAGACTTCCGGGTTAATCCTATTCTCATATTGTTTCATCAAATGCTCATCTTCTCTCCATGTTCACGGGCAATGGAAGCGGAAAGAATACCAAGATCTCGATTTATGACTGTCATTTCAGATTCACATTCAGATATTATTCTTGAAACAGAAGAAGGCCCTCCTGATGTTTCAGAAGATCCAAAAGCAAGCGCAGCGTGTGAGTCTCTTAGATTCTGTAGGTTCCCTAAAAACTGTTGCAGACAAACAAATTTGCTATATTAATAAGGCAGTATCTGCTAAGGCTGGACACAATTAATCATCTATTGAAATGTAAATGAGCTAAGAATCCGTTTACAATTTGGTACACTAACAAGCATTTGATAAAATAAACAGTCGGATTATGATGCGAACCCAATTCACCCAATAGCATAGAAACTAGATCAGTAATGGAAAAAGGAGTATACTATTTCAAAAATAAAAGCAACCTACAGAAGGATGAATATCTTACTGTCCACAGAGCAGAACTTCTACAGACAAAAAAATACTCTCTGCCCATAACTATCCCTAAAATGATTCTCTACAATACCCTTTCACTCTCTCCGAGTCTCAATATAACAGAATTTCATCACAGATAAACCACCACCCCTCTCGACCACATCAACATTCTCTCCCTTCCTCGTCTTATTCGTCCTAACATAAATTCCCACATCGTGGGCTTTGGTGGCTGATGTGGTATCAGCCTATTTGAGTCCACATTCTTATTTGGGGTCCTAACAAAGTGTATCACATGCCATAAAATTTTGCATAGATCCAAAAAGTTATCTAATACATCAAGTCAAATTATATTCATATCAGAGAAATTAATGAATAAAAAAATCGAAAATTAAAATTTACATGATATTCATATCCCAAACACCCAAAGTATTGTCATTGTTTACTGTGTTCCACTTTCACTGCAGCTCAATTGGCTATTATGGGCCCACTTCCTCGTCTTAAAGAAAAATATGTTTGACAAGCATAGAAAGGTTACCTTTAGAAGCATTTTGTATGCCTCCAATAATCGATTGGCAGCTGGTCCGAACCCATGTAGTTGTGGAACCTCCATCATATGTGTCCATGGACGAATTTCCTACACAACAACAATCTTTTATAAGCTTCCCCAAATATTGTGTGTATGTTGGGGTGATGGGGTTGGGCATATCAAGTGACAGCATTGGCTTATAACGAGAAAAGTTAGTATTTTCCATGTGATCACACGTGAATTGTCAAGATTGAAAAATACTCAAAGATCACATGTTTTGCACTTTCAGTCACTGTTTAGGGACGCCTTCAATAGTTACATATAGATGGCAATGCTAGACGAAAGGGACATTATAAATTGGCTAAGTTTAAGAAAAAATTGATTAATATAATTATCATAAGCAACATTCTTTTGTGACCCTCCTCTATTTCCTATCAAGGGTTTTGGTGCCTTTTGTTGAGATTCATTTTATTCCATCAGTCTTTGGCTTAGTCAGTGCTTCAAATGTCCAGTCCTGAGTTCTTAAGAAGTCTCACATCGCCTACAAATTTGCCTAAGTAGAGCTTATGAGGCTCAGGCAGTCCTCACCTACCATAAAAGTCGGTTTTGTAGGCTTGAGTTAGGCTCGAAACCATAGTTCTAATATGGTACCAAAGTTTATACTTCCTGTTATTGGGCCAAGATCTCTTATTCCACCGCATTTTTCTACAATCCAGATGTCCAGCCCTGAACGTAAAGAGATGTGTTGAGATCCTTATTTCATCGGCATTAGACCATGTTTCAAATGCCCATCCCTCAGCACAAGGGAATCTTGAGAAGTCCCACATCAACTAGAGATATGGCCTGGGTAATGCTTATAAAGTTTGGAGTCTTCACCATACATATAGAAGCTTATAGACTCTAACTAATTGAAAACAAAATTTCACAAATAAGCATGTATTGGTAGTGACAGTGCATCATTACCATATGCTTGTTTATTCAATTATAACTGATAGAACCCTGAGTTCCTATACATATGTTGGCCCAATTATTGGGCCCAATCCACACAAGAGCAGCTTCTAGAAGCTTGTAGAAGCTGTAGGAATGCAAACAGTAACAATATTTATTGGAATCTAGGAATATTTTCAGTTATTAAAGAGAGGGAAGCCTAGAGGTTAGTCATTAAGAGAATTTCAGTTATAAAAGAGAGGGAAGCCTAGAGGGTGATTCACTCGGAAACTTTGTTCAGAGTTGTTTAGGAGAGAAGTTCTCTCTGGTCTAGGAGCTTAGCTCTGGTAGGAGTTCACTGAACTCTGGTTTATCTTTCAGTTTTCTGTTTTCATCATTGTAAGAGCTTTGAGCTCGCCATTTTCCAGTTAAATAATACAGTGCCACCTTTGAATTTCTGGGTTCTATTCGATCAATAGCACACAAAATCTTCATTTGAATAGGGTTAATTAAATCAGATAATAGGGTTTGCAGAACACATTAGAGAAAAGCTTCGTCAAACCTTGGTGTAAATCATGTTGAATGTTCTAGCTGTTTCTAGGAAAGATTCCAAATGTGCTCGCAATTGAGATTCCACCTCAGTGTACTCCTCATCTGGATTATATGCATGCTACATATAAAATAAGATAGCAGCCATATTAAAATTAGTGCAACATGGTTCAGAAACATGAAAAGAAAGTCTCTTAATTTAAAAATAAAAAATGTTAAAATTAGAGTTTAAGTAACAGGGGAAAAAATAATACACAATGACCAGAAACATGGCAATGAGAAATGAAAATTAACCGCAAAAATGCAACTTCATTTTCAATTTGTTTCCTGTATTTAATAATATGCAAAAGAACTAACTGCTGACTTAGCAAACTAATCCAACCAATGTTAACTAGTACTACCAAACAAACAATTTAATTAGCACACTGATGAGATGAATTGTTAAATTCAAATGAGTAATATTGACTCCAATACTCAAATTGTGTACTAACTTTTCCTGGTAGATTGATTAGTCCTGCTGCCTAAATCTATGCCATAATTCTTACAAAATATTAGATCTCAATAGAAAATGCCCGACTACTAGACACAAAATGAATTTGCACTAGATCGGAAAATATAGGGAAATCAAAAACTAGTGTCGTGTTTACTAGTAGAAAGTTTTTATTCTTTTTCAATGAAAAATGTTAGTTTTGAGATCAATTTCCAGCAGTTCATAAAGATATCATATGACTACTAGAAGACAAGAATCAGATTTAGATTTAGGTAAACCTTGGATGCCAAGTCATCAACTTTTTGTTGAAGATTCAGTAATATTTTTGATTGTTCAGTAAGCTTCGACTCCAGCTCAGAAACATCTGGCCTGAAAAGAATTGTGATTAAACGACCAAAACGTTACGGCGACATATTAGAGAAAGTTCTAATCCATGTAAAAGAAAATCATTTTATATATATTGATTGAACGAGATTCAACAGTTAAATCCAGAGGTGAGCAGGAGTTTTTTGCATACCAATTAAGACAAGGAAACAAAATAACCTCAAAACTAAATAAAATTATACAAATGATGACATCAATCTTTAACTTTTCAGATGTTTAATGTGTTATGTGAAAGTTTGTGAGTACATATGAAGCTTCTCTGCATATCAGTTACAACAGAAACAAACAAGTGTCAATTTCTATCAAGTTCAGTTTCCATGTGACAGAACCAAACCAGTAACAGAAATGACGTAATGATCAATCAAGAAACAGTCGGATGATCAGTCAAGGTGATCCAGAGGCAAAAGATGAAATACAGTGTTATTCCACACGATGTTTGGCAGACCCTGATTCTCTCCCCAATCCAACCTTAATTTTCCTTTCCTGCCTTCACTATTTTCCACCTCCTATTTTAACTAATCCAAACCAATAACTAACTACTTAGTTGAACCAGTTAGAGGTGATATGATCCTCTGTGAACGTCTAATTTCTCCCAGTGTACACCCTTTTAACTATTTGTCTCCAACCATGCAGTAATTTATTTTATATTTTTGAGAAAAAGAAATCAATTAAGGAGACCATAAAATATCCTGGAATGTAGAATAGGTTTAAAACATCAGAAATTAAAATATCAACAAAAAACCAAAACTGTCCAGCATCTCAGCAAGCAAAAAATATAGGCTAAATTAATACAACCATTGACATAGTAGTTTAGTACACCAAGCTGATAAGAACCGGAAATTCTACTACAGAGAATGGGTATAAAACACCAGGTACAGACTTAAAAACAAAGCAGAACTTAAAGGGACTGCAACCTCCTGCCTAAATGGTACAAAATAACCCACTAAATGACACATCCCTTCTCCCATGTTTTTTCCCCTTTCATCATTTCTTCTAACCATTTTCCCTCCTAATCCTCCTTGCAGTTGCAACATAGCAAGGTTGTTAGAATTACAAACCTATTCCCTTTTCTGCCGGTTCCCTTGTTTCCTGTTAGATATCGTGGTTGGGGGTCTTACACAACCCCACAAAACTGGCTTGTGAGGTGAGGATTGCCCCAACTTATAAACACATGTTCAAACCATATTTTATCCGATGTGGGACTATTTAACATTTCCCAAGAGTTGTCTAGCATAAGAGTGTGTAACACACATATGGTCTGCATTCTTATAATTTGGTTATCAAGTTTAGGTTAAAATGTCACTTATGCAATTCTACAACCTATCTGCAGATTCTTTATTCTATTGCAAATACAGCCAGAGAAAAAACTGTTCTTCATGAAAATGCTCGTCAACAAGACACATAAGACATGTGTACTTTAAGGTAGATATACCGAAAAACTGTACAGCAGGTACCAAAAAAAAAAACAGAGACTCATTGAAGCAGTATATGACAAAGCACCTAGAGATATTGATTAGCTTTGGTAGTCCTTCAACTAATCTACAAACCAATGCTGATATTCTAAACAAGACGAATGAAATCTCATTAAGGGTCTTCTCGTTATAAGAGCTTTCTGGAAAATAAATAACCTAGCTTTGAACTTTCAATGTTAGAACTAGTTTTATATGTCTGCATAAACTTTCAAATAGTTTACTATTAGTTAATTAGTTTGAAACTAAGCTTAAAGTACAATGAAATCAAATACAATTCAATTGATGGACTTTGAAAAACTAAAAGAGAAATAGAGGTAGACTGAAGTGATAGGTAAACTCAAACATTTGCCAAACGCCATAAACTATGCCAATCCAATTTAAAGATAAGTCCTAATGTGATACCGATCCAAGACCCTATATCAGATGTTACAGTGGTAACTTCAGATACAGATTCAAGCCTGAATCCCATCATAATAAATAAAGATGTGTTCCTCTAATATAAATCACAGAATGGATAGGTAAAAAACTTCATAAGCAGAAGAAAAAGAAAGCAAGAAACTCTTACAATGGATATATGGACTGAATCTGAACATCTGCAGGAAACAATTTACATTCTTCGGAAAATATTTGAGCCTGTTTTTCTGCAATGGAATCTATCAAGTGGATGTCCTTGGCTACCTGCTCGTCAACACTATAAAAGCAAAAATACAAACCAAATTTATGTCAATACAATCTCTGCCTTAGCATAATTCTAGAAAGAAAAACAAATCGTCATTTAGATCAGGGACAACCTCCATTCTGGATTATCAGCATATATGGTTGCCTCCACTAGATCTACAATTAGACGAAGCATTTCAGTGCGGTCCTCATAGCTTCCATGTCCCTGTTACACATGCATACTGTTTACCAACTTGAAAGGCAATTCACTAAAAATATGTATGAATGCATTTTCAATTGGTTATATAAGAAAGAATAAACTAAGAAAGGAATATGGATACATAAAATATCAGAACAATTTAAAAATGCAAAAGCATCATAAAAGAAAGAGATATAAAGGAATTCAAAGTATTCTATAAACATGTATGCGGTGGTTAGTTGCTTAGGCTTGTCATAGTTATAACTACTAATTTGGTAAAATAAAGTAATAGCAGTAATTAGATGACTAACTTGAATGGCGTCGGTATCTACGGTTGTAGTAATGCCCAGAAACTTAGCAATTTCTGCTAAATCTGCATGTTTTAAGGCATAAGTAGCAATGTTAATAAAAGGACACAAGCAAAAGGTGCAAAAGGGGGAAATCTGTTTAAAAATAGGTAGCCACTAAACATAACATTCAATGATGTATGAGAAAAGAAAAGTAGACAGAAAGCAACTCAGAAGTGAAAAGTCGCTCAAACGCGGCTACTTAAGGAAATTGAAAAAAAAATATATATATATTTTGCCAGATCAGGGGGAATAAAAGAATAAGTGTCTATTTGGGAAGGCTAAATGTCTAAGTCTATATTTTGAAATTTCAAAAGAAATTTTTTGAAATAACTTCATGATAAATGATCATAAAATACTTCAATCACAATTATTTGAAAAATAAGTGGGTATAGGAAGTCCTGTTGGCGAGATCTAGCTCGTTCTTTTTCAATTTTTTTATAGGGTCCGCAATTTAAACAAAAAAAGTAAGCCCTCCCCTCCCCTCCATCCAAACATACCCTAAAAGAAAATTTGACATTATGTTAATAAACACATTATAGAAGATTGCCAACTCTGCATGAGAAAGACACAAGTCACATCTTTTGCCGTATATATACACAGAATAGTCCTCAGAATAAATGTAACATCACCCAAAGATTGATGATATTGAGCAGCTTGATACAAGAAACTAAACAGCACACACTTTATTGTATTCTATTACCATGCACACAAATGCAGAATTGAGGAAAAAGAACAAACTCGGTCACAAATAAAGCTTGGATGCTAAGGTATCAACCAACAGAATTTTAATTTTCAAAACAAAGAAAAAGAAACTCTTACATTGAATTCGAGCTGTCTCCTCGTCACGGTCAAGGGCATCCCCTTGTAAGTTTTGTTGAGAAAAGGGTGACTTATCACCTAATAGCCTGTTGTAAATACAAACACCAAAGATCATTAGGTCTTAACATGGAAATCAATACATCACAGAAGTTTTAATAGTGCTAGTGCAAATAGACTCAAACAAAGGAATCCCAAACATTGTGAAGGAGGTATTGCAAGGCTGTGCATGGTAGGTAGAGGTTAAAAAACAGAAAGATTGGATTAATGAGTGGTATGAAAACTTGAAAGGAAAATCCGTAAAAATCTCTTTGAAGCTATAGAAGTGGAGCTAGAAGAAGAACAAGAAGAAATGGGGGGTTATTTAAAAAACCAAGCAAGTGCAAAATAAAATTAAAAAATTCCAAATTTTCATCTGCCCCTATTTTCACCTGCTTAATTTTAACTCTGAAAAAGTTAAGAAATTTGCATCAATCCCAATACAAACACTGTCAATCCGTTACTAAAATTGCTACCTAAGAATTCCAGTATCCACTAACTTGTTTTCAAAAATGTTATTATAAGCAAGGTTTGATAAACCAATTCGCAGCCTTGAGTGTGGCTGTGACCTCAAATTTTTTGACAATCAATATTCGATTATAATTTTTTACAATATCAAAAAATCATGATACAACTGTGACTTTAACCTTGTTCATGAGTGGCAACAAAATCAGAAAGGATTTTAACAGGGAAAGAAAGGAAGATACCGAAAGAATAGCCATTCGAGAAGGGCATAGCGCTCCATGCCAGCAAATAAAAGGGACTGAGCAGACGCATTTGCTCTTGGATAATTTAGCATTCCCAATTTCTTTTGAATCGCTTCCATTTGCTTTGATGCCATCTTCTTATGTATCAAATTATGTTATCCACCGTTTTAACAACCTCTTTAGGGGCCTCTTGGTTGTTGGTCCTGTTACAAAAACAAAAGCAAGAGCTTGAAAGAAGACAAATATAATACAACATAATCTCATATATCAATCAACAAGATGAACATCTGGACAATTTGTACATACTCAAATGGTTATGTTTCATCTAAAGTCTATGTAGTCCAGCACTTCAGATCGAAGACATGTCTTGTGTCCATCATGACCGACACTAATACATTCAATCACTTCCATTTTTCAAATTATTACCAGTGTCTACATGTGAATGTCACTGTTAGTGTTGTGTCTAGTGTCAGTGTTTACCTATGTGCCAATGTTTCGTTGTCTTAAACTGACATCAATTCCTCTTACTGGATTTGTAGCACCAACAATTCTAATGGAAGCCGTGTCTGGTGTACAACAAGTGTTAGTGTCTGACAAGACAACGACACATGTGACAACATTCAATTAATTCTGTTTTTTATGGTGTCGACGTGTCAATGTTGTCTCTAGTGTCTGTGTCAGTGCTTCATAGATTCCTCGTAAGCTCCGGACACAACTCATCTAAACTTTGTTCGAGTAAATCAACAATTCGCCCTCTAAAATCAGCGAATAGACAAAAAAATACCTCGAGTTTGAATAACGTCAGAAACCTTAGTCCTTCAATCAACTTGTAAGGAGTAATTTGACAATAACTTAGATACAAGTTTACTAATTGGGGTCATTTTTTGAAAATTTGCAAAATTCATGGGCTAAAATTGATGAATCTGGATCTGATCTGAGGTAACAAAACAAACAACAACAGATAGCAAAAATTGAACAAATTCCACGCAATGCACCAAAGACGGCACGGCACTGTCGTAACGGTTAAAAATGAAAGTGGGAATGTGGAGATCAGAGAAAATTCGAGAAGGAACAGTTAGTTAGTTAGTAACAAACTTCTATAAGGAAATATAAACAAACATAAGAAAATTGTGAATAATGTTTGATGATGTTACCTTAATGCTTGCTTCTTCAATTCGATTCAACTTCAAGATTGAAAGAGAAAAAGGTGAAAGAATTTTACAGAATTCGCGAATAATACTCCTACAGTGTTACCGATAAGTATCTATTTTTACTTTGTTGATTCGGGGTGGTGGATAGCAAAAAGGTGGTGGTAGTGGAAAAATAAATAGGAATAAATATTTTGATTTTTTATTGTACTGTTATAACAAAGGTTAGAAATTGGGTTAAATAGAATCTCCGTGAGCTTAGGTAGGGATGTTGCATATTATATGTAGGGGCTGGGGTTTGAACCTCGGGCACTCCACAATTAAATTAAATTGTGTGAACTCTAGCCATTAGGCTACTTGACAAAAAAAACAAAAGAAATTGGGTAAATAGTCAATCAAGATTGCAATAGTGATATGAGGTAGGTTAACAACACTCATTTTTTAACATTCTCTCTACCACTCGCTCTTTTTTTAAATGAAGTCAATGTATGTCTCACTGTTTTATGAGGATTCAATTTTCAAAGCGTAGACCCACAATGATTTAAATTAATTTTTGTGGAAAGCCAGACATCCTAAAAATGTATGCAAAAAAATCATGAAAAAAAATTAAACATCTATGACACTTTTCTAGACTTCATGTATATTATATTGTCAAAAATAAGAAGAATCTCAAATTACAAGGTTAAAATATATCTTTATATTTTTAGAGTCATTTTTTAAACTTCACGTGTATTACAAGATCATTTTGAACAATTAATTACCCTAATAAATTTGACGTGTTTTTGTATTTTTCTTTTGGGGTGTTTATAGCTATAGATAGGTTTTTAGTTTTCTATATTTATTTGCATTTTTATTTAGGTTTTAACATTGAATTTGTGACTATCCTTTAATCATTTTATGTTTATAATATCTTTTACTTTAGTTCAGTCTTTTCCTTTTCAAATAAGTAATGGTCAGAGGTCTGATTTTTTTTTATTACTTTTTTAGACAAAAAAATTGACTTTTGAATCATATGATTTGAACGAATGAGTTGAACCAAAAGTGTTAAATCAAGTTGCTCGTGAAGTTTAAACGAAACTAACTCATAATAAAAAGAAAAAAGGTTCATATCAAACTCGAGTCAAACTCAGACGAGTTCGATTCGACTCATGTTCATCCCTATTCGGAACAAAGAGTCTACTGACAATGCTATTGCAAGATTTCGCTCCTTGTTAAACTTTATACTCAATATAGAGATGTCAAATGCATGAGAGACTTTGTTTATTAAAAGTTTTTATTAGCACACTCAAACAAACATTAGATGCTAAAATTATTCTCTCGAGTTTATTTGTTATCATAAAAATTTGATTGAGTCGGTGTTCTTCAAAGTAAATTGGTTTAAGGAGACTCTTTGCATGATTGCCATATAAGTCATTATTTTACCGAAAAGGGTGCATGACTACCGCATGGTAGCAATGCAAGCATCGAACTCATGTGGATTAGCATTGCTCAGTGCCAGACTGTCGCATGGACTAGTATGATTCTTTTCAGGATTAACATGTGATTGATGAGTTTGCAAAATGCATATATGGACAAACATAATCACTTTTATTCTTTCACACACCTTTTGCAATACATTTGATAGTTTTCAGTAAATTATTAAAATATATTGTATTTTTTTTAGTGTTAACCCTCTAGTTTTCAGCGAAAAGGGGTCTTGATAATCCGAAGTTTGATCAATAGTTAAGTAAAATCTGGTCAAATGGTGATATTAGAAATTAAAAAAGCACTAACTATATAATCAAGTTCTGCTCTAAGAAATGAAGCACTAACTCGTATCTTAATTTTCAAGAAAGATAAAAGGAATATACAAGAGGATAGATTATTTTTTGTGTTGTAAGTTAAGTTAGTATCTTCATTTTCAAAAAAGGTAAAACGAATATAGAATATGATCGCTTATTGTGTGTCTTAAGTTGGAACCTTACTTGTCTCATATTGAATCATTGTTCTTCAAACTAAATTGGTTTAAGGCGACTCTCTCTATGATTACCATATAAGTCAATTTTACCGAAAAGGGTGCATGACTACCATGTGGAAGCCATGCAAGGGTCGAACCATGTGCATTAGCATGACTCAATGCCAGACTGTTGCGTGAACTACTATTATTCTTTTCCAGATTAACATGTGATTGATGAGTTTGCAAAATACATATATATGGACAAACATAATTACTTTTATTCTTTGACACCCATTTTGCAATGCTTTTGATAGTATATATTAAATTACGAAATATGGTCCCCTTCTCCTAAGAACCAGAAGATTAACACAAAAATAAAAATAAAAAATTAAACACTAAATAGTATCTTAATTTTCAAGACTGATAAATTGAATATATAAGCGGATACCTTATTGTGTGTATCCTAAGTTGGAACCTTACATTCATCCATCTCTCTCTCTCTCTCTCTCTCTCTCTCTCTCTCTCTCTCTCTCTCTCTCTCTCTCTCTCTCTCTCTCTCTCTCATTTCATGTATTTCTCCATTAACATTATAGACGATTCTGATTAAATTTCAATTTATGTATAGTTTTGAGTCTATACTTATTCGAACTCAATACTGAAAGGTACAACTTTTAACTTTCACCATCTTTACTATTATTCATATATATTTCCAATTATAATTCCATTACTAGATTATTATGACCATGGTCATAGACATAACAAATGTGTTTCTTCTATTTTGTGAAGCTACAAATTCCATAACATTCTAGGTTTTGGAATGATCGAGGTAATTTGTTAGTAATGGATGACAAAACTTCCCCTATTGCGAAATTAGAGTCATCATCATCCCTAGATCAAGCCACCAAAGCTTGGCACCAACATAGCCACTCCATGGATAAGTCAACAACCAAAAAATCTAAAATGTCGATCAATGGTTCTAAAAAACCATGGTCCAAGCACACAAAACTATCCTTAATTGACCCTAAGCGTGCTAGAAGGTATCATTCACAATTTTTGTAAAAATTATGATGTCTTTTATAACATTTTTTTAGTAAACATTAATTTTGTCTATTACATCTAATTCTCTTGTGTATAATAGGATATTGGCAAAAAGAAAATTCTTTGAAAGGTTAAGAGAAAGGAAGCGTAATCGTTACTTTTACAATCTTTCGAAGGAGGTACAAGATTTGCAAGCAAAAGCAACATCCATATGTGCACAGACATCTATGTACAAAGTATGTTTTAACTCATCAACAACTTGTGTCGTATACTTTCTTATTATATTTATATGTATATGTATGTGCGATGTTTGGTCCTCTTAAAAGCATCTCTAATTGGGAGGTGTTTTGCCTAATAACCAGGGCCAGCCCAAAGGAAGAGCATCCAGACCCATGGCTCAGGGCCTCCAAATTTTGGGGGCCCAAAAATATATATATTTTAATTATAAGACCTTAAGATATTAAATAAATATTATTTGCATTGGCAAATTTCAAATTTCTTACAATGGTCCAGTGGTAAAGGGAAGCTTGTGTAGCCTTTCAATCGGGGGTTCCACTCCCAGCCTAAAAACCACATTTTTATTATTTTTTTATGAAATTCATCTCAAATGGTTTTACTGATTTGTGACATAATTTGCCAATTTTTATTTCATCTGAAACATGCTAGGTTTTGTTTTTTAACTGCATAATTTTTCACTTTATAATGTTATTTGCAATTAAAATAAATGATGGCGTTTTTGAATTTTTGATGTGTTTTTTTATTGGAGGGGTCAATTTTTAAGATTGCATCGGGGTCTCCGAATTGTTTAAGACGGTCCTGCTAATAACATGTAGAGCTTATTAGCTTCTTCTATTGGAGAAGAAATAAGAAGTAGTGTTATTTAAATGCAAAGCTTGTATAAACATTGTCTCTCTTTTGCATAATTATGTCCCCATTGCATACTCTATTCAATGTTTTGTTTATATTTTTAAAAAATGTTGTGCAAACATATTAATTGTTTTTGAAATGTACTAACATAAAACTATTAGTAGGACCCACTTAATAATTTTTTAATAGTTGTTGGATTAGAGTGAATGAATGCTTATTAAACATTACATTTGAAAATTGTTCAAATAAGTGATATGTATGTGTGGTAGGCACTTTAACTACATTTTAACAAGAGAACAATTAGAAAAGCTCTAAGTGTGTAATTTACTTTTAATGGCAGAGAGATGCTTTAAGAATGGCAGCTGAGAACAACGCGTTAAAGTTGATTTTGCAAACCATAATGGAGAATGTTCAGAGGCAAAAGGGTAAGTCTTGTGATAAATGTTTGAGGCTTGTGCTTTGTCATTCTTTTCTCTTTCTAATATTAAATACAAAAATTTATTTACAAATAAATGTATGACATATTAGTTGTGACTTTTTTAATGTTTATTTTTCCCTAAAAAAAAATGTTTATTTTATTTTTTAATGTTTACTTTTCCTTGATTTACAAATAAATTATATTAGTAATTCATATCATATCTTTAAACAAACGTTCAAGAGTTTGATCCTCAATGTTTATGAATAAAGCAAACTTTGTTGAAAAAAGTCTCATTTGCATTCAAAAATACCTAATGAGATTAATCTCTAGAGTTGTTGGCAGAGATAATCTAATTTACCAAATGAGTAGATCCCTTTAAGTACATGCAATTGAATTTTATTAGTATGCATGTATATTGCATTAAGGAAGTACTGCAATGTTTTATTGGTTGTTTTATTTGGTTCATCTGTTGCATACTGTCTTACATAAAACAATGATGTCACAATTTTTTTAATAAATAGTTAGACCCATTAAATGCAATTTTGTATATGGAAAAAAAAAGTCATTAGTGATTAGCCATTAACCATGTTATGATAATTAATTAAATATTTTTTGACTTTTAGCAATTATCGATGCTTTAAAAGAGGAGCTTCAACATTTGAAAGCAGAAGTTATGCTTCGAGAAGAAATTTTAAGTGGACGAGTTCAACAAAACTATGATAACAATCAAGCTACGCACATTATTTTAGCTTTGCCACACTTACAACAAGAGGATGGAGACGAGGACGAGGAGGAAGATGATGATGAGGATGAGGAAGAGGAGGGAGAAGAGGAGGATGATGATGAGGATGAGTAGTATATCAACAAATTGAGGACTTTGAATTGAGAAAAGATATACATAATATTTCATTTGGTGTGAATTCCTTAGCAGGTAAGGATTGTTGAGAGCCACCATCATGAATTTCCATTATGGCGAGTTTGAGAAGTATGCATTTTATCTTGGTGTAAAATATTTTGCTACATTTGTTAGGGGTATTTTGCTACATTTGTTATTATGGATCGGAAAAATATATGTATCTTAATTAAGTTTGTCATTATGGATATGGATATGAAAAATATATTTATCTTCATTAAGCTTTTCATTGTGGATATGAAAATTTTATTTATATTCCTTAAGATTTTATGATTGATATGAAAAATCTATTAATTAGCATTTCACCACAAACATACTTATTGAAAATCATTGTAATTTCATTAATCTTTATTTTGTTAAATGTACTCGTTTAAAAAAAAAGAATTATTTTAAACGCCAAAAACTTAATATATATTTTAAACGCCAAAAGCTCCCAGAGCCCCTATCATCAAGGAAGTCATTTTGGTTGGATGCCCCCCCTCTCCTAGCTGGGTGAAATGCAACGCCGATGGTGTTGCTTCTTCTTTTTCCTCTTCATGTGGATGTCTTTTTATAAACCATGAATCTAATTTCCTTGCCCGCTTTGCCGAGAACATTGATGGGTTGAGTTTTCTGCTGTTATAAGAGCAATTGAGATTGCTTACTTTAGAAGTTGGAAAAACCTTTGAATTGAATCTGAATATGATTTTTCCTTGATTCATTGGCCATTAAGGAATAGGTAGCTGAACTGCAAACTAATGATGATTGACATGAATTGTATACTCTCTCTATTTGTAAAGAAGGAAATCAGTGTGTTAACTCCTTGGCTAATAGAGGCCTTACAATTGCTTCTTTTACCATTTGGTCAGATATTCCTCCCTTCATTTTTGATAGTTTTGTAACGAACAAATTAGGGATGCCAAATTAAAGGTTTACAACCTTTTGAGAAGGTTTTGGTTTTTGTCTCCCTCCGCCTTTTTATATTTTGAGGTAGTAGATTTTTACTGCTACCTGTATTTTGGATAAAAAAAAGATTTAAGTAACAAAAATATCAAGCTAAAAATCAAATTTTGAACTCTTTTTATATGAAGGCAATTTTTATAATATTTTAGACTTTTTTTTTTTTGAGGGATATAATATTTTAGACATGTCAATAAAAAAATGACTTAAAAATATATGATAACAACATAAAAAAAATTACTCAAAAATATATGATAACAACATAGAAATCAACTATATTATTAGAACAAAATATTCAAATAAAAAATTACTACTATTCCTAATTAGCAAGACATGTTTCCTCGGTTAATTACTTGTTGACTAGGTAATTCAGAAACGGTCATTCTATTTTGCATTGTGACATGTATTAGAGATCGCATGATTGTGACCAAATTACTCAAGAAATTGCCACATTAATTCAACAACTACTACACGATGTTTAAACTTTAAATCCTAATCACACGCAATCATCAAAAAGTAAGTTTGCAAAAGAGAGTGCAATTATAATCAAGTCTCCAAACTAAGACAAAGTCTAAACTAATACAAGAACCGGTACTAAACTAATCTTAACATGAACTAAAATCAGAGCCCTCTAGTTAATTATTTGTTGAAAGGGTAAATCAGAAATGGTCTTTCAATTTTGCCGTGTGAAAATATTTTAGTAATGGTACGATTGTCTCAATTACTCAAATATTTTCCAAAATTCCACCAACTAACTAAGAAAAAGTCTAAATTTATCTTTTTATTTTGTTGAAAACAACTGTACCCCAACGCACAAGTCAAAGATTAATCATTCGAGATAATTTGAATTGATCTCTCCCAACATATATTTTGCTGTATGTGTTAGCCAAAGAACAAACCCTGAATAAAATGGTTAAATGACCGAAACATAAAGTAAATTCAATGTCAAGTGGACACGCTAATTCTTAAAAATGGTCTTGACTTTGGTTTGGAGATAAATTATGCATGTAGTTGTTAAAGAATGGTTCATTATTTAATAAACAACGAATGACGGTAAAGATCAAATGCAAACAACTATAATATTTCATTCTTATAAATAGCAAGCAAATACATGCAACAAAACTCAATTCTCACTAGTTATTTACATACATAAGAAGAATATTAAATACTACTAATTAGTTGCAAAATGAAGGTTTTATACTTCCTTGTAAGCATCTTGGCTTTGGCATCCTCTCTTGCCTTTGCTTATGACCCAAGCCCTCTCCAAGACTTTTGTGTTGCAATCAAAGACCCCAAAGATGGTGGTATGTATATATTCGTTAACTTTAAGTCTTGATTACTACTCAATTTTTAAGCTTAAATATGCAAATGTTCCCTGCAAATATTACACTTTTTGGTTTTAATCCCTATAAAAATATATATATTTTTTGGTTTTTGCGCTTGTAAATATAGAATCTTTTGTTTTGGTTCTTGGTGTTTCCTGGTTTAGCTAGGTCTTTACTAGAAACTATACTGTAATTTCTTTGATATAACAAAACTATATATGATTTTATACTTTGCAGTATTTGTGAATGGAAAATTCTGTAAAGACCCCGCACTTGTTAAAGCTGAAGATTTCTTCAAACATGTTGAAGCTGGGAAT
>Ga0228711_1003746_pt1 | contig 23608 bp, 12 predicted proteins | sample MedpolnodulmetaG_2_FD_177996 | JGI IMG/M metagenome (GOLD analysis project Ga0228711, IMG submission 177996) | Root nodule microbial communities from Medicago polymorpha collected in Santa Monica, California, United States - brown nodules | ecosystem: Host-associated > Plants > Roots > Nodule...
CAAAAAAAAAAAAAGAAAAAGAAGATAATGGATATACCTAAGTTATTTCCATTTAATCATACCCCCTTATTTTATTCACATCCCTTTTTTAATTTTTGAAACATTTGAAGTTGGTCATCCTTTTTATAAATACCCTTAAGAAACCAAACGACAAACATCATAACATTACACTTCCCGGTGGAGTCAAAGGAAGAAAATGCACAAGACACAAAGAGGTCAAGAACATAGCAGCTTTGTCATACAAATAAAAGCCACAAAAGAACAACAAAAAAACCCTTGTAAATTCAAGTTAAACTTTTCAACAATGAAAATCTTTCACCGTTTACGTAAGGTTCTTATGCGTTTTGTATTCTCTTCTTCTCATCATAGGTCATCAACAGATTCATCAAGGCACAGAAATTCTGAAAGGTTTGAACCACCAAAGACTTCATGCAGTTCATATTATTCATCTTATTCTCATTATAATGAAGCCATTTCTGATTGCATTGAGTTTTTCAACAAAGAGGGTGTTTTGGATGGTCGAAAATCATCAGATGTTAATAATGTGTAACACTCTTTTTCATGTCCTAATTCCAAACCATATGCTTCATTATGCATCTATGGATACCATATACTTCGAATGTAAATGTGAGCTATGATTCATTTTATTAAGCCATTAGCCATGGATTATCATTGTTATTCAATTTTATTTTATTTGTTTTGACTATGCTTCCACCATTGTCATTATTTTCATGTGTTTTGATTATTGAGGAAGAAGAATAATAATCAAAGTTTTTTTCCTTTTCTTCTAGTTCTTTATGACTCACTCGTACGTGTGATTTGTGAATCCTTGGTCATGTGACTATCAGTAATTAGTATTCATGAAGAAGCGAATATGCTTTTTGCGCCTCCATAAATCACGAGTTTTTTTTTTTTTTTTTTTGTCAAAGAATTCCATTTCAAGTTGAAATCGTAATTAAAGTTATTTATTAATTAGTATCTATATTTCCTAATTAAATTTGATTGTATATTAAAATTTATTAAAAAAAATTATTATTTTTCTAAATTTAGCATTAGAAAATAATGCTATCTTCACATCATGTTATTTATTGATAGTTATAACAATAAATGTACAATAATCAAAGATAATTTGGTGTCTCTATATTTGGGACGGTCTTGCTTACCCCCATTCACTAGGAGGCAGGCAAACCTTATTGCTCGTACTTATAAGGGCATTAAGGTCTTACTATAGTTCCTAAATTTATGAGTTTATAGTATCATCCTTTATTTTGGATATTTTGAAATGAGATAAGTTTATTATTGTCACACAAAATTTAATGCAGTTAAAATTTTGGTATATTAAATACGTTCTCTATTTTAAGATAAATGACGTTGAAGATTTATATACTCACACATATACATAATTACTAAGAAATTGAAAAACATATTTAAAATGTATGTGAATCTAGCCACTAAACTACTCCGAAAAAAGAGAGCAAATAGAAAAAAAAGTTATCTTATCAACTTATCCTTATTATCTATGCAATGTTTGTTGTACCAAACAATAAAAAATTGTACCAAAATATAATTATTGCTAAGTTTGTTCCTGATATAGATGAAAAGTAGAAGAAAATAGTGTTTTGAGAGTGATGCACATAGTAATTAAACTATTAGACTTAAGTGGTTAAAAGGTTTCAGACAAATTGTCCGGAAGAACCCGAGTTATACATAGTAATAGTTATATGATACAATTGAAAAAAAAACTACAATGTAATTAAAAAAATGCATTAATTTTAAAATAAATGTGACCAAGAGATTGAAAGTGGTTAATGAGTTTCACCAAAAGATACATAGTTCAGAAGAACAAGTTTAATTTTTGGTAGAATAATTATTGGTCAAGTTTACTTGTCTCGCGACCGAATTTCATAATACTAGAGTCCCGTTCCCTAAAAACCGGAGGGTTAACACCACTGGCGGAACTGGGGTGGCAAGGGGGAGCCACCGCCACCCATCTTAATTTTTTTATATTTTTTTTATATACTGGAAAGTGGACGTTGAATGCTATTTGCTATGAAACCAAAATATATGCTTCGCTGAAACCAAAATATATGCTTCCCTATGACTATGTTTAGATTACTAGCCTTAATTCTTTGTATTTCCTCCCTAAAACCAAAATATAGAAGGCTCTTCAATATTACTAGCCTTAATTCTTTTTATCTCCTTGTTTAGTACAATGATGAAGTTGTGTTGAAAAATGCTCCAAAAAATTGCAAACTTCACATCAAATTCAAAAAGAGCTCTTGCAAATTCTTTCTAGTAGGGTTAGAAAATATATTCGTGATGATTCAAATTTTGCATCGTTGTTGATGAAGTTTATGATGAGTCAAAAAAGGAACAAATGACTCTTGTGTTAAAATTTGTTGATAAAGCTGGTTTTATATATTATGTAGTTTAAATTTTAAATGATCGATTTTTGGTTTATTTTGACTTAAATGTGTTGTATGCAATATGATTTATATATTTTAGTTTATTTTGATAGAGGTTACCCCAAACTTTTGTCTGGCTTCGTCACTGGTTAACACAAAACACAAATGACATTATTTTAAAATAAATATTTTTTTATTAAAATGATGCTCAGTGTGAAATGGATGAAGTGTGAGAGTGAGAGCGTGTCAAGTCAAGCATGAGAAATCATTTGCTTATAAAATGATATATAAGATCTCAATATTTTTCTTCAAGCTTGAGTTGATTGATTTAATATTCCCACAACCGATTCTTCTGAGCTTGGAGTGTTATCCAAGAATACCAAGATTGCTTGGCACTTGATGTTGTTTATTGTCCTAACTCAGTTGGTAGAGTTGTGTGATATAAGTGAATGTAGTAACTCATAAGTTGGCTCGAGGTGGCTACATAATGCAACTAACCACGTTGTATCCATGACCATAAAATAAATGAAATAATATGAGAAAATTATGAGTTTGCTTGCCAAAAAAACGTTATGAATATTCTGCTCCATTCCAATGATTAAATACTAGTTGAACAAAATGCTCAATCTTGTTAATATATGGAATTTGAAGCTGCCAATAGAGCACCTCCAATACCAGAACCATCTTTTGAATGTTCTATCACAATATTGTTTGACTTTTCTGTTCCTAATAGCTCCTTTACTGAATCTTGCAAGTAAGTCCTGTATTGAGGATAATTTTCATACAAACCCCCATCAATGGCAACAACACTTCTCTTTCCAAAGATAACACCTTTTGAGTCTTCTTCCATTTTTTGCAAAATCCCTACAATTCCTGCACCAGCTAAGCTACCACCTCGCTTTACAATTGTGTCACAAACCTCTAGAACTGTTTTTCTTTCACTTAGATTGGATTCAACCTAAAGGGAACAAGTGTGGGTCAAGGAAACAGAAAATTTAAACTAAGTGATTCAGATTAATATGTACTTTCTTGGGCAGATAATGTAAAATACTAAGGTTCTTCTTTCACATTTTAATATCATGAAAGAATGAGTTTTCAAGAGTTTACCCCTGCTTTATCATAGAGGAGCGACCCAGCTGCTTGTAAATCGCCAGAATTATCTTGCTGCATGGTGCTTAGATCCGGGGTCCTGTTAAATTTATTTGTAAATTGTAAGCATATTTTGGTACTACTAATAAATCTCAAAAGAATTAAACTGAAGATACCTTACAAACACAAAGTGTATCTCAGAAATAAAATACGAAAAGAATTTTTTTTCTTACGTCGAAAAGAAGTAAAAAAAAATAATTCGGGAGCAAAGCATATCTGTTAATGATATAGAATGTCCCTAATTTTATTTTCACCAAATTATTTTAGCAATCAGAATTCGTAACATATCTAGTGTCTTGCTAGCAATTTTCCTACTTTTATATATGATTTGAGCGGAAGAGTTAGAGTGAAAATTTACCCGAGTATGAAAGGCATGGACAATTTTTGAGGGACAGATATCCCAAATAAACCTTCCTCTTCAGCCATATTGACTAGCACTCGTCTCACAATTTCACCTAGATACATTCCTGAGATTGTCTTCTCAAAAATCTGTTTGATGATATTAGAGATATAATTAGTTACTCACTTGTTTTCTATATAAGGGATGTAACTTTTTGATGAACAACAAAATTACGATATAGATGGTGCGAAAACTTACATGGTGACCAGGATTGATACTAGCAGCATCCATTTCTCTATCAAATACAGTTAAAGGGAGACCATTTGAGAAAGCACCCCATTCAGTACTAATGATCTGAATCAAGCAATGTTTTTTTTTCTCACATTAATAAAGATGAGCTAATTCATCTATATTATTTGAACAAAGAAATAAAGGAAAGTGTGCCACTTTTACTAACCATTTTATCAGAAGAAGAAACATGGCCTTGTAATTTTGGAATGGCACTTAACTTTTCGATATAACAAGCATTCGTTCCAGTTCCTAAAATAACAGCAACTTTAGCATCATTGTCGTAGTATTCTGCTCCGGCTAGTGTTCCAACAGTATCATTAACCTATTAGGTAGGAAATTATTAGAACCATATATATCAATACTGCATTTGTATATTTAAACTTGAATGAAAGTATTATGACAATATTAGTAACATTGCAACAACATACCAGAGCAGAAACTCGCATATCTAGTCCTTGTCTTTCCAAAGCCTCGTTCAAACAGGCAACTACATCTCTTCCTACCTATGTAAAGAGTTTGAATTTTGTCACTATCTAACTATACCAAATATAGAACTCTAATTAATGGCAGTGATTAAAGAACTTAATAAACAAACAAACACATACAGTTCCAGAAACAGCAAAACCCTTGGTCCACTTGATTAGTATGCCAGAGTCAATAGAAGTTTGTTTGACAGGAAATGAAAATGTGAAACCAATCTCTCTCTTTCTTCCTGGAGGAAAATGAAATCTACTATCTTCTTTGTCCACAAAATTGGCTAGGCCCAAAGCAATGAAATCAAACAGCTCCTGTGTATATTATATCATCATAATTAGTATTAAGAAAACATCGAAGCTTTAACATGCAAAGTAAGCTTTGGCATTTTTGGATTAACAATTTAATTGGCAGCTTTCTATAACAAAAAATAAAATGGAGTTTCTGTAATCTATCTTTGAGAGCTTAGGAAAATAAGCTGAAAACATGTCATAAGTTCTCCCGGCCAGTCTCATAAATATTTAAGACAATAGATAAGCTCAAATAAGTCAATCAAAAGAGACTAACCTCAGATGTAGCAAACATGAGATCATGAGGTATAGCAACTTGATCAAACTCAACATCAATGACACGATCATCTTTGCCACCTAATTGTACCCTTAACACACGAAAGTTTGTTCCTCCAAGATCCAATGCATAAAACAACCCTTTCTCATTCCTATATCATCATATTAGTCATAAAAATCACAAACAAGGAAGCATAGAACAATATAAAAATAAATATTATATTGTGGATCATCAGAGATAACATATTTAGTGTCTGACAATATAGAAAACATAGACATACCCGGAGGGAAGAGTGTGGACAAAAGTTGGTATCATGGGAAGCCCGGGCCCATCATCAGAGGAAAGCCCAGCCCGCATTTGAGAAGACATTGCATCAGCCACATGGTGAAGAAGAGGTAGAGGAGTGGCACAGTCTTGTTTGAGTTTCGTTAATAATTTCGTTGGTCCAACTGAAACCTTGTTGGATCGGACGGCTGTTGTTGATCGCCGATGGGATCGTGGAAGAAAGGGTCCCACGGTTGAGGTAACAGTAACAGAAGAAACAGACATGTTTCTTTGTTTGATTTTCTTCTTCTGTGTTTATTTCGAGAAGTATGTTCTTATTTGTATTTTTATTTACGTCTTTGACTTTATGCTGGACCGTTCTTGTGTTGCAATTTTTTTTTTATTAACATATGATAAAAGTTTAGTTAGATAAATAAGAAAACAAATAAATAATACTATTTATTTTTCTTTTTTGAATGAAAATAATACTATTTTTATTATTCCTTAAAAAAGAAACTCTTTCTATGATCCTAATTTCCTAAATAATACGTTTTTTTTTTATACAAAATACATATACTTTATCGTATATCTAGCTAGCGACATATATTTTATCTAGCTAGATCTTTATAGAGAAATATTTATTTATATGTTCATGATCTTAAATCAATACTACTACCTTGTTAAATTCCTTTCTTTTTTTTTACCTTTTTCAACTTGTGTGATTGTGTCGAAATGTTTTACATTTGTGGGTAAATTCTTCAGTGGATTAACTTCATAAGTGATCCATTGTGTATAAGTGCTTAAAATTATCAGGAATTTTAATGACGGTTGATGATATTATTCAGAAATATAAAAACTCGTTACATTTTTTATATTTACGCGGTGACTTAATTGATGTAAATGCAATAGGAGATACATATTAGCTACGGTTGACTACTTATAATGGTGGTCGTATATTAGAATTTCTCTTGGCTTTAATTGTAATTGGAATTGGGTTGAACAATACAATGTATATGTGTTATGTTGTGTTTTGTAATCTAATTGAAATGAACAATAATAAGGATACTAATAAAGAGAATAATGCTAGTCGGCATAACATCACTAGTTATAAACATGTGCTTCGTACGGATTGAATAACGTATCTTTTAAAAATTTGTTCCAAAGAAAAAATGAACAAATAACTGAATATTTCACAAACATTATAAATATTTACCAACATTTGTTTATTGCTAAAAAGTTGTTAGTATTTGAACATGAGTCTCTACTAAAACGATAAACTGATAAATTTTTAGATTTTAGGATAAAGAAATAAAACCATTCTTCACATTTGAGCAAATTAGGAGAAATAACGGAACAAAAATATTGCCCACAAATGAGCAAGTTTAGGGAATAGACAAATAGAAAATATTGTTCATAGATGTGAAAAGTAAGCAACCATACTTTTATAACAAAACATAAACATTGGGTAAATAGACAATTATCCCCCTGAAATTGTAAGTTTTGTCAATTATCCTCTTGAAATTAACAAAACTTCAATTACCCCCTTGAAATTGCACAACGTTAATCAATTTGCCCCCTCCGTCAAATTCTTCTGTTAGCCAACATGACGTTTTGCAAATACTCCCCTGAAGTTTTACAATTATGTGCAAAATGCCCCCCGAAATTGAAAATTTATATATCTTTTTTTCTTATCCTTGATTAAAAAACACTTTCACAAAGCAATAAACCTATAGGACCATGACAGACCAAGTCATGCTAAGAGTATCAACACTTACAACAACATTATTTAAATTCTTGAAAACACAACAACATAAGATAGTGAACATGGCTTCTCCCTTCTAAGATAGTGAACATGGCTTCTCCTTTCTTGACAATATTCTTAAAACGAAAAACTCCATAATGAAAGAATACAATATACGTGAATTGATTCAAATTTCCTTAAACTTGTTGACAATATTTGCATTAATGTTGTTGAACCTTGAGTTAGATAATATTAATCAAAACATCCTTATGTTGTTGAACCTTGAGTTAGATACACTTCATGGTTTTGTTTAGAAGGGAGAAGCCATGTTCACTGTTGTGTTTTCAAGAATTTAAATAATGTTGTTGTAAGTGTTGATACTGTTAGAATGACTTGGTCTCTCATGGTCCCGCTGATTTTTACATTATCAATATAGATTTGTCTGTTTAGGATGTCTATAGGTTTATTGCTTTGTGGAAGTGTTTTTGTATCAAGGATAAGTAGAGAAAAAAATCAAGTTTGGGGGGCATTTTGCACATAAGTGCAAAACTTTAGGGGGTATTTGCAAAACGTTATGTTGACTAACAGAAGAATTTGACGGAGGGGGTAAATTGATTAACGTTGTGCAATTTCTGGGGGTATTTGAAGTTTTGTTAATTTCAAGAGGGTAATTGACGAAACTTACAATTTCAGGGGGATAATTGCTTATTTACTCCATAAACATTTGCAAAAATTGTAGAGCCAGAGAAGATTACGCCAAAGATGGAAATTTCTAATCTTCGAGTTGCTATTCAAAGCTAATAGGAGACATTGCAAGGACTACTTGTCTAATAAAGCCCAAATATTATTATACTACTTGTCTAATCAAGGCAAATGCTATGTATAAGTGTATTTTTAAAAACTGACCAATTATGATTTTGAGTATCAGGATTTTCACATTGTTCTTTATACCTGGCAAGATCGCCCATACAAACTAAACATTGATGACATAAATATTTGCATTTTAGCTTGATCTCTGGTTCAGCAGAGGTAAAGATCCAACCCTTTTTATTACTATAGGTATAAATTCAATTTCTTTGTTAATGAGACAAAATTCATATGTTGAGCATTGATTTAGAAACATTTTTTCCTCATTCTCTTCAAGCGCTTACTCAAATTGTGGATTTATATCTAGTTGTGCTATGAATTATAAATCAATTCTAAGAAATACATGAAAAACATTTTATTCATACCAAAAGAAACTCTTGATATGCTACTATTTTATCTATTATATGTTGTTTTTAGCTTTATCTTATGTGTTTATGCAGTTTCTAAAATATGTGTACCAAATAAATAATACTCTTTTTTTTAAAGAAAAAAAAACATTTTTATGATTCTGAATAAAATGTATATATATATATATATATATATATATATATATATATATATATATTTGACAAAGAATAAAACATATATTTTATCTAGCTAGATCTTTATAGAGAAATATCTTTATTTATTAATTTTGTTAGGTCTGCAGCAACTTAACCTAATAATTTCCCTCTAAAATGCTGCATTAGGTTAGCAGCAATTTAACCTAATGTAGCGCACCAATTTAACCTAACAAATTCCCTCTAAAATGCAGCAATCCCTAATATTTCTCCTCACTGATGAGCTTTTCATTTCTATCCTGTTGTGTCATCGTTTGTATATATTTATTGTTTCTGTAGACTTTTTTTTTGGAGATGTTTACACCAATTTTGGCAGTCATCCTATTTAGTTTTGTCGCAATTTCTTGGTCTATTATCTAAGGATTCAGACTGTGTCGTGTAATGTCATGTTTTTTGAACTTAATCTGAATTTTGTTTCGTTCAAAACCTTATTCTGCGGTTAGCCTTTATTTCCTATGCATACTTTTATTATTTCTTTCTTTGCAAGCAAAGTTGTGCAATTGTGAATGAATTTTGAGGTGAGAATCACCTTTCCTTGGATCGGATTGCATATAGAGGAAGGGGAAAATGATTCTGCAACAGTACTTGATGATTTTTTGTTTTGTTAAATAAGTAGTCATTTATTTTACTGTGGCCATTATTTTTCACTAATAATATCATCATAAATTTAATTGTGTTAATAATTATAGAACAGCTGCTCGAAAAGAATTAATTATGGAACAGAATATGTACGCATGTGTTGTTTTATTAGATAGACACCTAAAACAATATGTTTTCGAAGCATATAACTTAAGTAATGGTTTTTGGATTGTTATTAGTAGTGTTTTTTGATACCAATGTGACGTCTAACGTCGTATATGAGGAGATATTTCGCAATGTGTGATGAAACTACATGCCAATATACTAAAATTTTCATATTTCTTTTACCGAATTATTGATAGGATTACCGAATTTTCTTTTATAATATTTTCAGATTTTATACATTTTATGAAGTGTTTTATTTTGTCTACTATGGATTATCACCTGTTCTTTTTTTCACCTTTACCAATTATATATTGCATTTTATTATTCGTATGTCAATCCCTTAACAATAAACCCATGCGACGCACGGGTCAACAATCTAGTTGGTCATAATCCTAATTCAATATGAATTAAGCGCGCACACAAATAATATATGACCAATATGTTTTATTTGTTTTACATTTGTGGTTCATTTTAACTATTTTAACAATATATATTATTATTATTTTTTTCTTTTTACCCTTTTCAACTTTGTGAATGTGTCGAAATGTTTTACATTTGTGGTTATGACCACACAAATGTTCATCATCTTTGTATTGGTTTTTGAGTGAATTTTTTGGTGGACCAACTTCATAAGTGGTCTATCATGGATCAGTACTTAAAATTATTTGGAATTTCAACGACGGTCAACGATATTATTCAAAATTTACATCCAAGAGACGACATTTTGACATCATTAAACAATTAAATCATTATTTCAATTGCAAAAACAAGGAAGATCATATCTACTACCAAGAGGCAACGTTTGTTGTCGTTAGAGTTTTTTTACATTTTTAAGTACTAGTCTATGATTGACTACTTATAAAAGTGGTCCCATATTAGAATATCTCTATGTTTTGGTTGTAATTGGAATTGGGGCAAACAATGCAATGTATATGTGTTATGTTATATATATATATAAAAGTCAGAATCCGTTGACACCAGGTGTAAGTCAAAAGACTTACACCAAATTTCAACCATTCAATCTAATCAATTCAATGGTCTTAAATATGAAAACATATGTTTCGGTGATCCTTCAAAAACAAAACACACAATAAAATGTTTTCGTGATTCAACTTAATTCCTAAAATTGCTCTTCTTCCATGAATAGTTCTTTGCCACCAATCAATAGTCATCCACAAACTTAAAAGAATCAAGTAAGTTTCACAACATTAGATCCATTCAAACTTAAATTATAATTTTCACATAGTCATGTTTCCTCTAAATAAAATGTTTTTTTTCTTCTATATATGTAATTGATCAACAGAGCTTAAAAAACACGCCATAAATTTTGAATTTCACTTGAATAATTGTGTACAGAGTACAGACAGTTGAATTCACGTTGGGGGAATTTTAATCGCAAATAAACACTTGTTTGATAAAAATGGATCATAAAGATGAAACAGAGGCAGACACATGGGAAAGAAAATCGGCTGATCTTTGATTGATTTATGAATTATGTTTCACCTGCATAATGATTTCTAGAAAATTGATAGACTAACATGTGAAATAGAGGAGAAATGGGAAAGAGGGAATAAATTTTGTGCGCCTCTTTACTTTATGTTCCACATATGGAATATTGTGAACCAACAGATTGATTAGATTGAATGGTTGAGATTTGGTGTAAGTCTTTTGACTTACACCTGGTGTCAACGGATCCTGACTCTCTCTCTCTCTCTATATATATATATATATATATATATTTATAATTCTCAATCTTGTTGTAAAATGTCTAATTGGAATGAACAATAATAAGGATATCATTTCCTCAGTCGTGGAAGGAGGTATCACACATACCGCAAAAGCTTGCTAGGCACATTAACTTCCAAGAATACATGCTACAAACACAAACTAAGTGTCATGAGGAGGTTAGAAAGCAATACAAGGAGATCAAGGAATAAAACCTCTTGATGATGAAGGCTATGAAAACCCTGGCTTCTGAAGAGGACCCCATGATAGGCCACAAGAAAAATGAAAACAAAAGCTCCCAACAAGTGGCTTCTCCCTCCAAGCCCTTGTTGCTCTTCCATCCAACCAAGCCCCAAAAATCATGTCAATGATATATCCTTAGGTGGGGAAAAAAAAGGTTAGAGGACCCTAAGAAAGAGTGGCATGAAACACCCCCACCGTCCTAATCATTCTAAGAAGGTAATTCATCGCTACTGCAAGTGTCATAATAGATGTAAAAATAGGCACATATATTTTAACTACGATGGAAAAAAATGGTCGAATTCAAACATGTTGATAAAGGAATCATGTATTCCTCCACCAAACGTCGATATGGTACCCATTGCATTAGCTATGCAAGACAAGGCAGCCTAATAAGTAAAATAAGGCGTGGGGTTTAAGGAGACTAAGGTGTTTGAAAAAAAAAAAGGAAATTTTGTCCCAAAAGTCTCACCTTAAAATCTAAAGGACAAAATGTCAAGCTTAAACCTTTAAACAAACGTTTTGTGGGAGACAATCTACACCTTTTCTCGCAATAAACTTGTTTAGTAGGTTTTTGAAGTCCAAATGAAGGAAGAAATCACAAGTAAGCTTGTGGAAAGAAAGCCAAAATAGCACAACACCATAATAAACCATCCCCCCCAACATGACCATATTTTTCTAAAATCTTGTAAGCTTTCATGACCCTTACCTTTGATTACTTTTTTCATACTAAAACATCGAGGACAATGTACAATTCGAATATATGGGATACTTGATCTTGTCATTTTAATTTATATAATTTAATATATGGTAAATTCATAAAGAGCTCTAGTTGAAAGTGTGTTTTATCCAGAAGTCCTAGCTCAACTGGAAAAATGCCGAAATTGTTAAGCCGAATGCCATGATTGGGGTTCGAACCTCGGTACCTCTACTTGTGTGTGTGAGTTTATAATGCCTTTGTCATTTCGTCTATCTACCAAAAAAAAAAGTGTTTTAACTCAAAATTAATGCTTTGTTTGGTTATACGTTGTGTTCACTAATTTCACGTCCCAATGCAATTTAGACGTGCTATTGAGAAGCTATGTATTTAAGCTTCAGCTGAAACGCGTGTCGGATGCCATTCTACCGTTAAAACAAACATAGATTAAATCTAAAACTAACATTTATTAGAAATTGAGTATTTTAACTCAAAACTAAATCTAAAATTCAACAACCACAATTTATCCTTACCTCTTGTGATATTGTTTGGAGTCCTTGTATTTTTAAGACACCATAATCTAAATTTTTCTTCTTATAATTTATAAAATATTATTATTAATTTATAAAACTTCAATATCGAAAGAAAAAAACTAGTCCAATTTGGTGGTTTGAAAGTCAAAAAAGTAAAGTGAGCACCACAATAATAACGTCGTCGTACTCCATTGTTCAAATCTTCTTCTTCTTCTCTTCAGCTGAGTGCTAATTTCGCAATTCAATTCAAATCAAATGGTACTATTTCGTTCTACTTCATCATCTTTTCTTCTATATTTTCATTTTCATATATTAATTATAATTACAATTAATTTCCCCTTTTTGGATCGTGTTTTTGTTTATTGCAGATCCGATTCATTCTGTTGCAGAACAGACAGGGTAAAACCCGTTTAGCCAAATACTATGTTCCTCTTGAAGATTCCGAGAAACACAAGGTCGAATACGAGGTTCATCGCCTTGTCGTAAATAGAGATCCCAAATACACTAATTTCGTTGAGGTATCAATTTTCCATAAATAATGCATATTTACTTTCATCATTGTTTTAAAAGTTTATAGAGATATGGTATATGATTGAACATTATGGCGTCGTTTGATCCATGTAGCTGACCCCACTTAGTGGGATAAATTGTCGTTGTTGTAGTCCTTCTAGAAGTTAAATACCAAATTCGATACTAAAATTCGGGACTAATTTGACAGTAAGTGGTTAAATGTCGAGAAACCAACTTGACGATTTATTAGAGTCGGGGACCTCTTTGAAATATTCATCGTCTCATGGACTCATTTGAGAGCGCCCTACAAAGTTAGGGACTAATTTGGTGGTTTACTTATTGCTTATGTCTTTAGAAATTTATAACTCTGCCATATCACAGGTGAAAATGACTGTTTGAAGGATTTTAAATTCATGAAAACTTTAATTTTTGTAATGTTTGCAATTCCTTATTATTGTGTAAAAACGAAGTTCAGTGAAATACTTCTCAAAGAGTTGCTTAAAAGATAAGGCTTGATATCCTGAAATTTTGGTTCACGATTCTGTTGCGATGGCCGTTACATAATCATGTAACCACATTACACACAATACTTATATAAAACTCATCTTGTCGTCAATAATTTTGGGATCTTTCTAGGTTGGAAACTTACAAATTAGAGCTAAATCACGTTTTGATGGAAAACACGATATTTTGACCTCTTTTGCCTTCTTAGACCTTACTGTTGTCATTGGAGTTCTAAGATCTTGAATGTCCTTTATGCTTCCTCCCTTGGTTATGCTTCCTATGTCCTCATCAAATACCCTCTGTGTTTTCCTTGAAAGGTCCTTGTTAATTGGTTGAAAATCTATCCGTGAAGCTTTTGGGAGGAAATTAGTCACGATAAATTGCATTGCTGATTTTTAATGCTTACTTTCTTTTCCGTTGTTTAGTAACCGTGTATCAGTTTTTTCTCCCATCTCTTTTGCTTCCTCATGTTTTATTTTTCCATCATCTGTGAACATTTATTTCTCTGTGGCGTGTAACACTACTGGAACGATTCCAAGTTCTTCAGTATCATTACTTGGGCCAAGTTCTTCAGTATCATTACTTGGCATTGTTTCTGGAACAACCAGTCCTAAAATTATATACTCTTTGACCAGAGTCTCGTTGTTCTCTGCTTAATATTGGGGTTGCGCATTCTTTTCATTTTCCATGCTACTGTTCACTGTTGCTTCATGTACATCCAATGCCTATTTTAACAGATACCGCATCAGAAGTTGAACATATTGCACAAAAAGAATATAAAATTTATGTTGTTTGCTTGGAAACATAATTAATAAATCATTGTGAGTATTGGTTTGGGTTCCAATAAATAATTAATGTGATGCATGTTTTAAAGCATTCTGCTGTTTTAAAGTGGATGAAGCTGTAGTTCTATATGTTCGTGTGTTTTTTTTGTTCATTTGTTAAATAATAACCGTTGAATGGGCAACATTTGTTGCAGTTTCGTACACACAAGGTAATATACCGGAGATATGCTGGACTGTTTTTCTCACTTTGTGTTGACATCACTGATAATGAGTTGGCATATTTAGAGTGCATCCATTTGTTTGTTGAAATCTTGGATCACTTCTTCAGCAATGTCTGCGAACTCGATTTGGTTTTTAACTTCCACAAGGTTTGTTATTCTTTCACGTAATCTTTTTTGTTTTTCAGTAATCACGTAGGGTTGTTCTAACTGAGCATGCTTAGATATTCAAAACATTGGAGTAACATTCTTGTTATCTATCTTTGTATTGTTGGTAATGCTATGATGATATTGGGATTGTGTTTTGTTACTGACTTTCATTTGATTTATAGAAAACGATGTCTCGGAAATCGAGATAAATTAGGATTTATGATACAAAATAATAGTGGAATATAAAAGGGTAGATGGATGGGTGGATATGGAGTAGGGAGAAAAATCTGAGTGATTTTTATGAGTGCCGCATCAGAAGATGATCGGTCGTGGCAAAAGTTGAAATACATGATGGCACAAAAAGAGCTGAGGTGTCAGAATTAGAATTGGCGGGGATGATTTAATATATTATAAAATGGTAGACTCACTATTCAATTGTAGGACACATTGTGCACAAGCTTTAGTTCTAAAAAAATCTCCTTTGCCCCATTTTCCACTTTGATCTAAAGCAGCATCAATAACAATCTTTGAGCTGATAAAATCCTTACTAGTAGTATAAATCCGTAAATACTAGATCCAACTTCCTGTTGAAGACCTAGTAAATAATTTGCAATAGCTTCCATTTGCCCATATATATGAAAAATGTCCTTGCAGGAAAATTTGATTCCATCTTCAACACAAGCCTTGTGTGCACAAATTTTCGAAACTAAAAAGTTATTCTATGCATTCTTCTTAGTATACAGAGTTCTCTGTTTTTCAAAAATTTCCCCAAAAGATCCAAAGCAACCTTATTCTCACTTCGCTGCAGTAACAAAGAACTAGAGTATAATATATTTCACTTCTCTCCTTTGTTTTTGGAAATAATTCATCAATCTGTTGAGTTTCTAATTGAGCATTCTCAGATACATCTTCATCCATTGTTTCTAATTTAACATACAGTGGTAAATATGTATATAACCTAAGTCCTACTGTTCTCTACGTGTTATTTTTCTTACCAAATGAAGTTCGTGATTGCTGAGGGTTGGGGTTGGGATTGGAGTGGTTATTGATTACAATATTGATAGTATTGTTTCCGAAGAATATTTTTATTAATGTAGTTGTTGTTCCTGGCTCATTTAATTTTATCTGTGACTTGCAGGTCTACCTTATACTTGACGAATTCATTCTAGCGGGTGAACTGCAAGAAACAAGCAAGAAGGTATGTGTTGTTTTGATGTTATCATGCTGTTGACATGTGATTGCTAGTTTAAGGCTTGAGCTGCATAGGCACCTTATGATTTAAGGCCTAACTGTCGATTTCCTTAGCTTCTTTATGCATATTTCTCTGCTTACGGCAATTGCGGCTTGATTGTAAATTTATGATGCAGAAAACCACAATTCCTTAACTAACCTGTTTTGTGTTTGCAGGCTATCATTGAAAGAATGGGGGAGCTTGAAAAACTAGAGTGAAGCATTACATTTCAGCAGAGTTACGACAAGCAGACTATGATGATTTGCTATTGGAATTGGCACAATTCTTGTATTTTAATTGTGATACAGAATTTTTGATTTTTTTCCCACCCTTGAGCCATGTATTATGTACACTTCCAAGGTTTCTTAAATCTCGTGTTAATATGTTGTAGACATTCAGAAAGTTGGGGTTTTAAGCAACCCTTTTTCATTATCTGTGTGTTCTGTTAAAACAATCCATTGTGCTTCCTTGTAGTTAGCAAAACACCAGAGATATAGAACTGTATAATTTTACTTCCCCCGTCTCACAATGAGTGATACACTTGCTCATTTCACTTGTTAAGGAACAACTACAAATGAAAAAAAGAAAATAGTAATCTTATTACACAAGTACTTTGGCATCTGTCCCTAATTTCTTCACATATAGAATTGAGATGAAGATCTTGCCCATTTGTCTTGGATGGGGGGAATGAGCTGCTGCTGTTGTCCAACGATTGAAGTAATCTTGGATCCAAATATTTCTTGTGATGTAGGGGTATGAGGAAAGATGATTTGGGGGGCACATGGACCCATTGCAGAATAGTCATTTCTTCCACTTTGCCAATTAGGATTCTGGGTCCACGTAATATTGCAATTTACAGATGACCTAGCTTGAGCTGCTTGTTGCATCCCCCACAATTTTTGGTGCTCTTGTTTATTTGAGACTGTTGAACTATATTGAGTTCCATTTAATTGGCTACCATAATAATGTGGTTGTTGCAACTGAAGCTGCAGACAATTAAAGCATCACGGAAAGACATTAGTGTAGGATACTCTTGTAGTAATAACTCATAAGATCAAGGGATATATATTTTTGAGGATATATTTTTGCATGTCTATGCTATTTGGTTAGAGTAGTTTATTAAGTTCATTGTGACTTGTGAGCAACAAACTTTGACAACCTCATTTCATATGTTAAAAACAGAGTATAGAAGTTGGGACCTAAAATTTGTCTGTTCAGTTTCTCTTGTAACAAAAACAAATTAATCAATACCTGTGGTCCTACAACAGTCAGATGATCAAGGTAAACTGTCGAGGCGTAATGACTTTGATGCGTAGGAATTGGCATTACCCTTTGCTGCTGTGCTATTGACTGAAAATAAGGTACATGCAAATTTGACAACGGTTCCAACCTACTTTGAACTTTATTATAATTATTGTTATCGACCTTTAATCCATAACTTCCAGTTGACAAGGACAAGAGATTGAAACTCTGCATAATAAGGATAGTTATCAGGGCGTGAAAGGGATAAGGGGAAGCATCTTTACCAAAATAAACCTCGATCTTACTTGCTTTTGATGACCATATACTCCAGATGTTGAAGCAGGCTGTGATATTTCACCATAGTGGCATTGCTGCAAAAGAATGCCATTCTTACTTTCATTAGGATTCCTCACAGTATCACAAGTAACTACTCCATTTATCATTCTGTTCAAGTTTTGTACTTCCGAAAGAACTCGATACTTCGATCTTTCGCTTGCTCCCGTTTCATGACACCCACGAAGATTGGATTCTTTGATAACTTTTTGTTTTGGCGTCTCTAAACTCCGAATCGCATGACTGATGCAAATATGAGTTGCACATCTTTTACGTGATCTTTTATGACTAACATCATATGACACCGAACACAAGCCTGGCCACAATGCAAGGCCTTCTGATGAAACAACAGAAAGATGACTAAGAATTAGTCACATTGATGTAAAAGTCTTCAGCCTGTGTTTTTATGATCAAAATAAGAATTTACCACTTAGGACATTTTGTTGTTTGTGGGAGCATACCATTTTTTACTTGTTCCTTCATCAACTGCTGTTTTTGCTTGCTATCAAAATTTCTGGCCTGAAATGTGAACGCATGGTAACAATAACATCAGTACTACTAGCTAACAAACACAATTTTTGGCTCAAACTGTGACAATTGAAATGCCTACCGCGTCTATTTCAACATCTGGTTTCCTCTCGCATTGTGAAATTTGTGATTGTCCAGTAATATTTAATCTGGAATATGATGACAAAACATGTTAATAATTACAAAGGTGAAAACTATATTGATTTCAGAATGGAACTGAAAAAAAAAATACTTACCCAATTGCTAGACATAACTCAGAGCCATCCAATGCAACTTTTTTGCAACATTCGTGCTTTACCGTCTCAGGCATGGTCTGAAGATTTGTAGATGGAGCTGTGCTATGAGATCCCACCAATAACTTTGTCCTCTCAGAGTGTTCTTGACCATTGATAGTTTCATTCAAAGACGTGATTTTTGAAGACTCTCCAGGTAAACAACTTTCATGACAAAGACTTTCGCCTTGACCAATTACCGAGGCTAGAATATATGGCAAAAGAAAATGGGAAATCGAAATGAACGAGTTAATAAATAAAGAAAAGTATTGTGCAAGAGAGAATAAACATTATGTAATGAATGTAGTTGATATGCACTGTCAGTGTAACGAATTGTTTATACTGTCAGTTAATCATATCCTTGAATCATTACAAATATTTGACTTTAACTACATCTACCTTAAAAGTCATACACATAATAGTTTTTAGAGTAGTGTTATTTGAACAAACAAATGAGACAACTTATGTGACAACTTCTTTTTTTCTCTCTTTTCATTGGTCAAAAACAATGGAGAGAGAAAAAGGAAGAGAGAGAATAAGAGTATAATGTGAGTATGAGAGAGAAAGTTGTCAAAAAGTTGTTAAAAAGTGGTTGTACAAATATCATTTCTCTAGCTTTCAATTATTTGACAGTTTAAAAAGTTTTATGCCGATGGTGCATTAAAATTAATCTCTTATATAATATAGAAGGGTGAAAATAACCTTTAAGAGAAGCATTAACATTCTCCTTCATGTCCTGCAGAACTGAGGAGTTCTCTATCAAAGATTCTCCATCTACTTCCTTAGTTATATGATTGGAGCTGCTGCGAGGGAACATCGCAGCCAAGGCATACAGAGTCTCAGCTACCTCTTCCTCATCTTTAGTGATGGAACCAGAAACTCCTCTTTGGGACCAGTTTTGACCAATTTCTTGTTTCTACAAAATGCAAAATTCCAAGTTAAAGGTTAAAAACAAATACTTAGAAGACAAAGCAAAAGGTTAAGTTTTTAAAACCACAAATGTCTTATTACAATACTCACTTTTGACTTCTTTACATTATCCTTTTCTGGAGATTCTATTCCATTGATCTTATGGTTCACCTTTTCTTTATCAAGTAAGATGGATTCGCGACCGCGCTTCTTCATGGCTGTAATTTCAAAAGGAAAAGTAAAAATAAAGTTCATACTTCTTTTAAGCAAACAGAATAACAAAAAATCATGATAATGGATTAGATTAAAGAACAAGACATGTGAGCTTTATAAAAGCTTATCCACAAAAGCACTTTTGTAAGTATTCATAACAACTTAAATGTGTTCATAATTTATAACCCTTCTTCTCCCATACAGAATAAAATTTTAGAAATTAAATATAGAAAACAAATATTGACATTGCAAATTAACATAAGCAAACAAGGTTTCAGGTTCGAGCCCCGTAAATAGAAAATAACATTATCGGCGGACAAAAATTACCCGTGAAGTCTCAGTGAATATTTCATGCCTATAACATACTAACAAAAACATAAACAGCTTATTGAATGAACTTAACTGCTTAATATATGATTTTTTTTTCAAATGATACAAGACCTTAAGTAAACTTCATTATCCAAAATGCTTGCCATTAAAAAAAATGGCCCTTTAGTTAATCAAAAGCTGCTACAGTATATATTTCTGAAAAGATATACTATCTTGCAATAATAATTGACAAACAAAGAAAAAGAGACAGAATCAAGTGTGTAACAATCATGACAAAGAAAAAGTAAAAGCTTCAAAGATTGCTTCAAGTGAAGATATTAATCATAAAACTCATAGAGTTCCTATGGAAAAATATAAAGGAAGTGAAGATACTAATGATAAAAAAAACAATTAAAAAATCATTGATTTTGAATTAGAAAATTATACTCACCTGAACGTAGTTTCCTTGGAACAGAAGCACCATAACATCCATTCAAAAACTAAGAACAAAAGTTAAAAAAATATAAAAATAATTAATAAGCATGAAAGTCCATAAAAATTTAGAAATGGAAAAAAATAAAAAATAAAACAGAACACATTATACTTACATTATTGTGAACCTTAAATCTCTTTGGATGTTCTTGTTGTTTTTCAGAAACATGACAACTCATTTCAGTAACAACACTTAAGCTTCTAACTTTTTCTTGCTTCTTTGGTTTCTTTGAGAATTGGAAAGCTATGTGTCAGAAAGAAAAGAAAGTAAGATAATAGATAACTAGAAAGTATTATCTGATAATAAAAGAAAAGAGAGATAGAATAAAAAAAAAACGAGAAATGAGTTTTGTTTGATAGCTGAGAAAAAAACGAGGATGAGTTTGTGATGTGTAAGTTGTTTACCTCCAAACAAGAGTTTATTTGTGTGTCTTTGCTTCTTAGCTCCACGCTTCATGTTTGGAGTCTTGTCCATTTCTACTTTCAAAGAATGGTACTAAGTAAGTACTAACTACACTTTGAATTTATCAGTTATATATGATCATTGATCACAATCACATTAACAATGATAGTGATAAATGTAAGAAACATGGAAGAGGTAGTGTGTTTTTGTTGTGAAGTGAAGTTGAAGAGGAAAGTGAGTTTGTTTGAGAGAGAGAGAACAGTTATAAAGGGAACATGGAATGAGAATGAGGTTGTTTGTTTGTTTGTACTTTGTTGTACTATTGACTACTTTGACTGTGTAGTTGTTGTTGAATGGAAAATGAATGTAGAGGAAATGAAATTAATTCATGCATAGTTTTCAAGTGAAGTGGATTCTTTCTTTGTGAGATAAAGATAGTGGATAAGTAATTACAATGAGTTTTGCTTATAGATAGAGTATTATCTTTTACTTATCTTTTTTATTTTCTAATTATCCAATAATGATCTTTGATCCTAGTTGTTCTGGATCGGCTAGAAAGTCAATCCAACGCTGACACGTGGACCAAACGTCCACCAGATTAAGGCGCATCGTCTGAAGAAGCACGCCAGCAACAATGCACCTTACCCCACTGGAGCACGCCCACTTGCATCAGGCACCGTACACGTGTCCTTCAACGACCTCTTGATGAGGCATCGCATCTCACGGAGACGGTTATTCTCACACACGCCTATATGACATAGCTTCACCCCAAGGTATGATTCACTTTTCTCATACTTTTCGCGCATTCCATCTAATTTTCCACACTGACTTGTGCTTCGCAGTGCTAACGTGCCTGCAGACACCTTTCGTCCCACCGCGAAGACTTATCGCCACCGTACCGGAGAACTTTCTGCCACCGTTGCCTCCATCAATTTCTCACCGAACATATCACTAGTATATCAGTTAAGTTGTCCTTACGTCTTAAACTCTTTGAACTCACTGCAAACTAATTATTGAGTTGACAATGAAAATATGTTTATTTTTATTTGGAGTTGCTTTGTCTATCAAATTGGTGACTTTAGGAATCAATCTCAAAGTTCTTTTCTTGGTAGAGTTATGTTACTAACTCTCCAAACATCATTTTGCTCTCTATAAGCATATTAAGAATATTGGTTAATCTCATTTAATTTCCTTGATGTATCTACAATTTATGTTCAATTTTTTGGTGTAAATTGAGTATTTATACATATATTTGTAGAGACTAATTGTTTGAGTCGGATAAAACCGCGTTGACTGCCAAACTCTCCCCTCAAAAGATTTGATAGTAAACTTGTTTCATTATTGTTATTTGATTAGTGTAACCGATTGTTTAGTCATGTCATGTGCATTTGAATATGAATGGAGTCTTACTTAAATCGATTAAGGAAGTCGTTAACATAATGACATGGTTGGTTTGTGTGTCTAAATATGGGTAACTATGGCTATAAATTCATGATCAACCTTTTGGATTCATGTTTTGGTGGGGTTGCAATCCTCCCTAAGTGTTATAAATTAGCAGTTCTTCCCTTTATTTATGTCTATTTCCGCTCATTTAAAAGTGGTGACATCCATTTCATCTCATTCTATTTTGTTTGTTCTTATTTCTATCCAGATTTTGTTGTACTCTATTCCATTATAAAATACTCGCACAATAAAATATGATAAATCTTCTACTATTTCACTATGCTCCATTCTATTAATGGGAAATGCTACTTGTAGTGGACAAACGTATCACGAAAACATTACGATTCTACTTGACTAATACCACAACTTTGAATCATCTTTGTTTTTGCACAATCTAGCTTTATTTTTTTTTTAAGCAAATCTAGTTTTATATTTGTTCTTCAAAACAAATGCTATAAGCTCCTTATGAATTGTTTTTCCAGGCTAATAAAATAATGATTTCTGCTCTTCTCCCAGCACATTTTGCTTGCGTCCAACATAATTTTCAGTTATACCCTTGCGTGAGTTAAGTTACGCAGCGTGACTTAACTCACGCACCTTATAAGTTCTGCGTGACTTAAGTCACGCACCACTGGCTTGTGTGCGAGTTAACTCACGAAAGTTGGCAGGTGGTCTGTCCTCAAGAACACACATTTTTGTGGACGGTGGTCACCTTTTCAACCTTCAATCTACACTTTTTTTTACCAAGTTTACACGTTTTTTGACCAAATTTATGGTAGTTATAACCTATACTACCATTCTCACTTATAAATACCCCTCCATACTTCCCTATTTCCTCACACCATATCACTTTCTCTCCTTCCTCACTCTCTCATTCTATTTGTTTTTTTCTTGTTCAATAGTCTCTAGTCACTTGCGGTAAATGGTGGTCAGTTTTGAGGTAAATGGTGAGTAGCCAACTTGGGGGAAGTGATCAACCCTTGGGATAAAATTAAATTTGCTTCTTTTTACACCAAAAACTTTTTACCGTGGGTAAAAAGAATCTTCTTGGCGTATACAAAGAACCAGATTTAGATTTACCTCAAGAGTTGATGATGTATTTCTCCCAAGAAGGTTGCTCACTATTTACCCCAAGACTGATCATTATTTACCCCAAAAGGGTAAAAAGAAAATAAGTAGATTCAGTGAATTCGAATAAATGTATCAATTATTGTATGAATTCTATTAATAAAATGAGATGTTGTTATATGTAATATTTTTGTTCATTTATTTTTATTTATATTTGCTTTTATTTTCTGATTTTGTATTTAATGAATAAATCCGAATAAATATTAATTTAGTTCATTTCTTTTTATTTATATTTGTATTTATTTAATGAATAAATTCAACTTTGAATTCTTGCTACCTACTAACACACAGCCGTCGTTCTCCTTCCTCTTCTCCCTTTTTTCTCAAATTGCTTCGACGAG
>Ga0228711_1003748_pt1 | contig 23600 bp, 12 predicted proteins | sample MedpolnodulmetaG_2_FD_177996 | JGI IMG/M metagenome (GOLD analysis project Ga0228711, IMG submission 177996) | Root nodule microbial communities from Medicago polymorpha collected in Santa Monica, California, United States - brown nodules | ecosystem: Host-associated > Plants > Roots > Nodule...
CTTCTTTTCAGCCAACAAATTTAGAAACAACAAGAGATGGTAGAGCTTCATATGAGTCTAGCTACCGCCTCGAGGATCATTGAAGCAATATCACTAGGGAATATTTAGAAATTTTATGGGCTTTTAATTTTGCTACAGTTGTTTTGAATATTCAGTCACTAATGTTTCGGTTTTTTGAATGTTTAAACTTGGTATTGTATCTTTTGTTTTAGTTAAGTTGAAATATGGATCAAATTTCTTACTCTTGAATTATGTATATTTTTTTGCATTTTAAGTCTAAAGTAATATATTTATTTGAGATTGTCTTCAAATTCTAGAGAAAAAAATTTAAATCAGGCCATATCAATTTTAAAAATAAATTATTTTTTGCGACTTTTAACAGTCGCAGAATATTAAATTCAAAATTTTAAATTAGACATTTGCGACTGTTAGGAACCGTCGCAAGTCCCTTGAAAACCATGTGAAAGCTCTTCATTTGCGACTGTTAGGAACTGTCGCAGTACCTTTTGCGGCAGTTGGTGCGACTGTTCTATGAAGGGTCGCAAAAGAGAGTTTCGACCCCAACATCTGCGCCTGTTAGGGAACAGTCGCAAATGTACATTTGTGACCCTTCTAACAGTCACAATCAGCCATTTTAAATGTCGCAAAATGCAGTTTTTCTTGTAGTGTGAAAAAGTTCCAAACATCTTCTAAACTTGATATTTACATCTCAAATATTATATAGAAATCACTAATACACTCAAACCTCCATTATATATTTGGAACATATTTTATAGAGTATTTGAAAAGTTCATATTCTCCTGTGTGTGATCAGATTGAACATAGAGAAACCAAAGTCCAGATGCACCTAGTGTGATCGGTTTGAGATTATAGAGAGAAAAGGAGAGAGAGAGAGTGAATGACATAAAGGACATTGTGATATTTAATTAATTCTTTGTAAATATCAAGATCACAAGAAAAATTGTGTAATCAGTTGTAAATCTTCACTAATTCTCTTTATGTTATAAAGGTGGATTGTGTGGTAGATAAAGTCTGAAGAGGCTGTCCAAAACTTGTATGGTCAGGTAGAACAGAAAAGAAGAGAAAGTGTGTAGAATCGGATAGGTTATCTCAGGCACCAGATATAAAAATATCACAGTTAATGGGGACTAGATTAGCCCAGTTGGGAGAACCAGAATAAATTGTGTCGTGTCATCTTCTCTATCCCTTAACTCTTTTATTTGATTGTTCAAAAGCAAGAACATTCAACCTGTCTCTTATTTTATCAAATTCATTTTGATACATACTTCATAACCTCATATTTGAACATCTTCTTAAGGTTTGAGAAGCAGTCAAAATTTTCAATGAGTTACAATTCAAATTCTCCTTCCTGATCAAGGGGAAAAACAATAAAAAGGCTAAGCAATTCGATGTCTAAATACCCAAGAGGTATCCGCCAGTAGAGTGATATTTAGCTGAGAAGGAGGAGACATCCACATATTTGAGGATGAAAGTCATTCTGATTAGTATCCGCAATAAGATCCAAAGTTGTCCTAGAGTCAGATTCCATGATGATAGATCAGTACCCAAGGTCCCATGCGATTTGAAGTCCTTTCCAAATAGCTTAAAGTTCAGCTAGTAAATTACAAGCTCTACCACAAGAACCAGAAAATCCTTGAATCCAAATTCCCATATCGTTTCTCAAGAGACCTCTAAAACTTGCATTATCGGGATTTCCAAAAGAAGAACCATCTACATTGATCTTAATATAGCCTTCAGGATTCAAAGAATTAATATAAGGCTTAATAGCAGTTTTCGCCCCTAACTTTCATGAAGTTGCAATTTTGGCCCCCTATGGGAAAAAAAACTACAAAACTGCCCCCTAAGTTTTGCAACTGTAGCAATTTTGGCCCCCAAGGCAAAAAAAAAATTAAAATAAAACACGTGGCACCTCACTCAGGGTGCCACATTAGCGTAGATCGAGTCAAAATTGGTCTTGGGGGCCAAAACTGCCACATGTGCAAAACTTAGAGGACGGTTTTGTAGTTTTTTTCTTAGGGGGCCAAAATCGTAACTTTGGAAAAGTTAAGGGGTTAAAACTGTTATTAAGCCTTAATATAAATAACATAAATTGTAAAATCAATTATAGATGAAGGGAAGATCCCTTTTTGGGTTGAGATTTTTTACTGTGAATATAACCTTTATTTAAACTATTTTATCCTTTTTATGATATTTTTTTTGAACAAACAAAAATGAGATAAATTACCATAAAGGGGGGGCTCTACTCTCCAGCACAAGACGTGCAAAGAAGAGCAAAGCAAAATACAACAAAGTATCCTGAATATATACACAAAAGACAGTCAACCAATGCCTAAATAGACAAAAGGTTGTTGCCACCACATATGATAACCAATAGGAAAACAAACAAACATTTTTAGCTTTCAGCCACATATTGTAATCACTTTTTATGATATTATTTCAATTATAATCAAAACTAGTTAAATTCTACTAAAATATGAACATCACAACACAAAGAAAATAGTGATTGTCGATTTGTTACAATTGATACATGTTATTTGTTATTTTTCGTATAATTTACTTTGTCAAGATTTTCAGCCTTACATCCTTAAAAAAAAATTAACCTCACTAATAATTTACTCGTTGGTCTGCCCCTAATTACACTTATGCATAACTATGTTGTCACGTTGATGATAAATAATATTTTAAAAATTTCCCCTTTCTATCATCAAAGCTTAAAATGTTAATTAAACGAGAACGAATTCTATTTTTTTATTAAAAGCTAAATTTATTAATAACAAATCCTTGTTCAAGATGAACAAAGACAAGTGAAACAAGATTTACAAAGCAACAGTGTCGTATATAGGTGGAACACCCAAAAAGAGAGATGCGGACAAAGCAAAGTCCATGTACAAAACCACACCATAACACAAAACAACCAAACCAAACCATATTGATCACCCCACAAAGAGCTATCAATAACACCCGCAATTACGCAAAATAACCAAATCAAACCGCACAAACTCTCATGAACATTAACAATGGCCCCAACCCCCAACCTTAAATAACCACTAAAATCAGTCCACATCCGCAAGCCACTACATCAATATGATTTTCAAATGGATTCTATTGATGAGTAAGTTTTTGACTTTTTCCCTTTAGTAAGTTGGCTAAAGGGACAAACACGACTCAATGATTTAGTTAAGAGACATTTAATAATTATTCTAATCTTAGGGATGGCTTTTCACAAATATTAAGTGCTAAACAAATTTAATTTTGTTATCGCTACATGCGCTTTATATACTATATAGTGATCAAATCATATTGCAAAGATAGAAAAATATGGCTAAAACTCTCAAGTTTGTGTATACAATGGTTTTATTTTTTTCTTTATTTCTTGTTGCAAAGAATGTTGATGGTAAGCCATTTTTTTCATTCTTTTGAAGTGTTCTTCATTAGTTATTAGATCGTCCAAATTCGTTTACCTCATTTTAGTAAAATTATTTTCTTTTCTTTTTTCATTACAGCGTACGTTTGGTGTGAGACTGTTGAAGATTGTTTCAAAAGTCAGTACTATATTTTTGATTGCATTAACAACCAATGTATCAATGTTGGAAAAAACCCAAAGGAACCTATATATCCTGGTATCCCAAGAGACCAGTAACACCTACACCATAATGGGATAATGAGTTATTACAATATCAAAACATCTATGCAATAAACCTTATAATAAAATATTTAGTGGTTGCCAGTCAGCTATTGCGTTGCACCCAATAATTGTATTAAATATTTATTCTTCTTTTTGTAAATTTATGGACCTTGCAACTATGGCTTTGTCTCTAAGATGTGTGTGATGAAATGAAACAAGGAAATAAAAAATATTACAATTAGATTATTTTCTTTTAATTTTGGATGTAACATCCCATATTATTTAGCTATAACCGTTGAGTTTCGTCTTCAAAAATCACAAGCGACAAAACATCAATTTTGGCTAATAATTTTATAAAATATAAATCAGTTTAAAATTGATCAGTAGAAATACAATGAATAAATTTGGCAACGCAAGGTGTAATTGATTCAAAGGCGTGTTTGTGTGTCTCTAGATGCGGTCGGGTGGAGGATGCATGTCACTTGTTTTTGTCGTGTACTAGCTTTGGTTCATTGTGGTCTTTATTGCGGTCTTGGATTGGTTTCGATGGTGTTGTTATGAAAGCGACTCAAAATTGAAGAAATTAGAGTTCTGATGCTGTCAAAATTGGTGGCCAAATTGGATAGCTCGGTGGCCGAATTTGGCTATGGTTTTTTCAGCCTGTTGGTACGTGAAAATTCGGTGGCCGAATTTGACAGATAGAAAATAAAACAGAACCATATTTTGGGCTCAGATTTGTTCCAATTTTATGAGGGATACTTTTACTATAAATATAGACCTTGTATCAGAGTAAACCTTGAAATAGAGGGGGTTGAAACAAGGTTTTAGAAGTCAACAAGAAAACTAGGGTTTGTATAGAGTTTGCTCTTGGCAACAAACACTAGGGTTGGGGTTTATTCACCTTGGAAAACACTATTAGGATTGAGTCTCTTGGTCACGGGAAGAGATTGGGACTTTGGGTAGAATTAGGCGGGAGACTTATTCTTGTAACCCATTGATATCTCTTTTGTAAAGTTACTCATCATTATAGTGAAGTGGAGAGCTGCTCTCTCCCCCAGACTAGGTCAGTATTGGACCGAACTGAGTAAACAAATTTTGTGTGTTCTCTCTTTCTTTTCTCTCACTGTTTTCTACTTTTGGCTTGTGTTTATAACTTCCATACACTTTGTTTGGTTGCTTGATTATTACTTGCTCCACACATCAAGTATTTATTGGTGTGGTTTTTCATCGAACTCACAACAATTGGCGCCCACCGTGGGGCAAGGGTCAAAGGATAATCAAGTATCATGGGTTCAAAGTGGGATATTGAGAAATTTACTGGAGATAACGATTTTGGGTTATGGAAGGTAAAGATGGAAGTGGTGTTAATACAACAAAAGTGTGAGAAAGCTTTGAAGGGTGAAGGTGCGTTACCGGTCACCATGTCACGAGCGGAGAAGACCGAGATGGTGGACAAGGCCAGGGGTGTCATTGTCTTGTGCCTCGGGGATAAAGTTTTGAGGGAAGTAGCGAAGGAACCAATCGCGACATCGATGTGGTCAAAGTTGGAGTCTTTGTATATGACAAAGTATTTGGCTCATCGGCAATTCCTAAAGCAACAACTCTACTCATTCAAGATGGTGGAGTCAAAGGCCATCATGGAACAACTTACAAAGTTCAACAAAATCCTTGATGACTTGGAGAATATTGAGATGCATCTTGAGGATGAAGATAAAGTTATACTCTTGTTGTGTGCCCTACCGATACCTTTTGAATCTTTCAAAGATACCATGCTCTATGGCAAAGAAGGCATTGTTACCTTGGAAGAAGTTCAAGCCGCTTTGAGAACCAAGGAGTTGACCAAGTCCAAGGACTTGAGAGCTGATGAAAACGGTGAAGGCCTAATTGTTTCAAGAGGGAATGGTGGAGGTAGAGGTAACCAGGGAAAGAGTGGTAACAAGTCAAAGTTTAAGTGTTTTAACTGTAACAAGATGGGTCACTTCAAGAAGGATTGTTCGGAGATTAATGGTAACTCCGCACAAATTGTCTTTGAGTATTATGAGGATGCAGGTGTTTTGGTGGTGTGTTGTTTGGAGGATGAAGAAGGTGATGTTTCTCACTTTAGGACTGATGTCTGGTAGAGCGGTGGTCGTCTGGAGCAACGTTAAACACTCAACATCAGCCTAGAGAGGCGGTGGTAAGAATACTCGTGATCTACCTGTGAGGTGGATTTTCAAGGTAGAAGGCATAGTGGGATGTACGCATTTGCTAGTTGAGGTAGAGTACGCTCAGCTTGAGGTAGAGTTGAATACACCGAGAATGGTACGACCGTGGAGGACCTTGGGTGCTATGCTCTAGCGGTGAGAAAAGGAATTCTTCATGAAGACGGAAGGCATTCCGGAGGTTGAAGAATGTTTTGCATGACTTGCGGGATTACCCTAAAAGGCCAAGGGTGATTAGATGCAAGGGGATCTTCAAGGAAGCGGAAGACATTCCGATGGCTGATGAGGTTAAGGTGTAGACTTGTGGAACTACCTAAAATTTCTTGTGTAGTTGGATGCAAGAATCTTCAAAAGGGCAGAAGGCATTCCTATGGTTGAAGAGGATGGGTGTAAACTTGTGGAGCTACATGGTGTAATGGGAAGAAAGGGAAAGAGAAGAATGGTGGTTGATGTTAAACTGGCATCATCACTAATTTGGAGTCAAGGTGAAGATTGTTGTGAAAGTGACTCAAAATTGAAGAAATTGGAGTTCTAATGCTATCAAAATCGGTGGCCGAATTTGGCTGTGGTTTTTTCAGCCTGTTGGTACGTGAAAATTCGGCGGCCGAATTTGACAAACAGAAAATAACACAGAATCATATTTTGGGCTTAGATTTGTTCCAATTTTATGAGGGATACATTTACTATAAATATAGACCTTGTATCAGAGTAAACCTTGAGATAGAGGGGGCTGAAACAAGGTTTTAGAAGTCAACAAGAAAACTAGGGTTTGTATAGAGTTTGCTCTTGGCAACAAACACTAGGGTTGGGGTTGATTCACCTTGGGAAACACTATTAGGATTGAATCTCTTGGTCACGAGAAGAGATTGGGACTTTGAGTAGAATTAGGAGGGAGACTTATTCTTGTAACTCGTTGATATCTCTTTTGTAAAGTTTCTTAACATTATAGTGAAGCGGAGAGTTGCTCTCTCCGCCAGACTAGGTCAGTATTGGACCGAACTAGGTATACAAATTTTGTGTGTTCTCTCTTTCTTTTCTCTCGTTGTTTTCTACTTTTGGCTTGTGTTAATAACTTCCATACACTTTGTTTGGTTGCTTGATTATTACTTACTTCACACATCAAGTATTTATTGGTGTGATTTTTTATCGAATTCACAACAGGTGTCGACCATCAAGATATTTCAGATCACTTTATTCAGTTTACTAATTATTCAGGTGGTTTGAAATTACGGAGCTTATTTGGCTTCTTACTGTTTGGATTTTATGGAATGAACGAAACAATAGATTATTTAAACAGAAAGAATGATCCATATATCAATTACTAGACAAAGCAAAGTATTATTCTTTGTTGTTGTTGAAAGCCAAAAACGCTATATTTGTATTTGGTGAACATGTATGGTGGTCGAGTCCTTTGTCGTGTTTAGCCATTGAATAGCCACGTTTTGCACCTTGATTGAGCTGCTTGTTTTTTATAGTAGTTTTTTCGGCACACCTTATGTTGAGGAGACTGCTATAGCAGTGTTAATATAATCCATTTTTGGTTGTTAAAAAAAAACTAGATATCAACACTCAATGCACATATACGTAAGTAATAATCTATACTATATATAAAGAAAATTACCCCTTTCAGCACTTTTGGATTGAATTTTCCTTTTCAAAAATACCCTCAATTTTCAATGCAAATAACACATGTAACAAATAGATAAGAATAAATTTAAATATTAAAATAAAAGTGTAACAAACACAAATGTCCAGATTTTTCTTTTGTCATTTATAAAGTGTAACAAATTAGAGGAGTGTATCTATACTTACTTTTTCATTATCTCAATTATACCCTTAAGCAGCAATTTTTTCTATAATAAAGATTGTTGTTGGTGTCATTAAAAAAATGAAAATTTAGATTATATTTTTTTGTTATATTGTTGGTTTTATTGAAATAGATAATCATGGTTAGTTTGATATGTTATAATTTGAAAGCAAAAAACATTTCGATTTTTTACTTTAATCAAAATTTGATATGTTATAATTTGAAAGCAAAAAACATTTCGATTTTTTACTTTAATCAAATTAACATTTTATAAAAAAAAAACACTGTTAATAATTTCAAACATTGTTGCAATAAAAGTAGTGGAAAGACGGACACGTGAGTGCTTGTGTTCTCGCTAGTATGTAGGTCTGATACTATAGAATGTAGGATTTCACTAATGCAAATATTTTGACTTTAATTCTTTAACTGATATATGAAATATATGCGATTTCGCTAGTGCAAGCAATGAAGGACTGATATATGAAATATATGCGATTTCGCAAGTGCAACCAATGAAGGAAAAGTATACAAATCATTTAAGGTAAAAACATATATAAAATGAACATACGCACAAATTCACGTAGGCATACTAGGTGTGCAACAAAAAAAAAAAAGGCATCTAGGTGTAAATTTTGTTTTTCTAGGCGTGCTACTTTTTTTAGAAGGAAGGTGTGCTAATTTTTTGTTAATTGGTGCAATTTCTTAAGAAATGTTTAAAATTGACTTTTTTATTTGGATTTTTTTTTGTCAAGTAGTCTAGTGGTTAAAACTCACACAATTAAATGTGGAGAAGTGGGGTGTCCGGAGTTCGAACCTCTGCCCCTACATATAATATGCAATGTCCCTACCAACTGAGTTAAGCTCACGGGAATTTAGAAAAAATGTTTTAAATTGTTTCTATTTCAAACTCTGAATTTCACGAAAATATATATGGGAGGTTTATTTACTTATTTATTTATTTCGTAAAAGAGAGTATGAGAGGTTTATATTTAATATATGATTAGAATTTGAGGTGTTATAATTTTTATAAGATATAAGAGTAGAAAATTTTGTCGGGTTGTAATTTATTCTCGAGTTAGTGAAAAATTATTGTCAGCGAATAACTATAGGAGTATTGAATTACTGTAAATTCATTGAGCAAATGGTCACTTTAATCCCTGACTTTGCACCTCGCTGTTACAAAAGTCTCTGACTCAGGATTAAATACAAAGAAGTCTCTCTGACTCTGCACTTCCGTTATCACTTTAGTCCCTGACGTTAAATAATTCTGTTAAGTGATGATGTCACACATGTTTTACAATGACATGACATATGAGGTGTCACATGGACTAGAGTGAAAGTAGAAAATGGTCACTTTGGTTCCTGAATCAAAAATCAGTATCCCCAAATTGAATCTCAAATCCCTAAATCCCTAAATATCATCTAATTGTCTCTTTTGTTCAAAATCAATCTTCCATTAAACACCAACTTACTGTTAGGTCTCTGGCTGTGCATGCATACTATCAGTTAGGTCCCCGACAATAAACATGTACTCTCACTAAAGTCCCTTACAAATTGTTAGTTTAACATAATGCTTCCATAAATGAATACCATAGCAGAAAGGAGACATTGCAACATCTGTATTGCAAACTTGGTAGCTCCCTCTCAACAAACATGTATCATGAGCTCCTTGCTTTGGAGCAATATGAGCGCCTTGAGCTTTTTCATCTCTATCTGCCTCCTATAACACATAAGCTTTCAGTTTCAAATCCTTATCTATCTATCTATCTATTTATATTTATATATTTTTGAATTTGAAACTTGCTTCATGCTTGGATTGTGCCTATGTGGCATATCAAAAAAAGCTTATCACACTATTAACAACTTGACTTTTCCATTATCTTTAATTAATAAAGAATTAGTTAAGTATAAAATTGAATAGTTTCTTTGGCAGTTACCAACTACTATAATACCTCAAAGAAAAAACATGTATGCTACAATTAAATCCTTGGAAAAAAACAAAGAGTTTCTTTGGCAGTTACTATAATAGCTCGAAGATTTTTTTTTAAAAGAAACTCAAAAAAAAGTATGTATGCTATAATTAAATTCATATATGTCCACATAAAAATAAACGTATACACCAATCAAATTATCAAAAGAAAATAATGAAAGTCGTTTTTTTTTAAAGAATGAAAAGTCAGTTCTAACATTGCAAGAACATTAAAATGATTATGCTGTCCAAATAAATTATATTCATTTAATTGAAAACTCTAAAAATGAACATTTTAATTTTTTCAATAAAATATTGCCTTATCTTATCTTATGTATGTATGATTGCCCAACTCTACTACCATGATCATTTATGCTTTGTTAAGGTGATGTGGTTCTCTTTTTACCTTCCTTTCCTTTATTTTTTGTGTTTGGATTTGCATTTCTGTCCATAAATTGGTTGATATGTTTTCTCAAAAAGAAGTTCACATATGCTACATATATAGCATAGAAGATTGTTTATAGAGAGCACATTATTTTCTTAGACAAATGCAGTTTTATTTTCAAGTTTCATTCATAACAATAGAGAGATGTGTGATTACTAATGGTGTCAGTTTTTTTATGTGAGCAAGGTTTCTCAAAGCTATATGTCTTATTAATTTATAAGATGTACTTTTATATCTATTAATTTATTTTAATAGTTTTCTTCCTTTTCACAACTATTTGTTGATGGCCTTTTTGATAGTTGAATGAAAATAATTCTCCTGATTTATTATTGAAAATCCTTTTAGAAATAATTGACTCTTTTTTTGAAGTGCGATATATTTTTGGAATTACTTTGTTCATGGTCTTTACATGAAAGTTGTTCTCTCAAATTTAGTTTCTTTTAAAATACTTTTAAACATTGATTTGGATATTTGGTCATCACACATTTTCATGGAACGTATTTTAGTTAGGTTTGTTTTTTATCTAATTCATGATGGAATATTTTTTAGGAATTATGATTAATATTAATAAATAAAAATATTTTTTATTTGATTACGTGATAATATTTATATGTTTTGTTATTGGAGCAACTATTTCAAAAGACAAGGATTTTTACTTTGTTTTTATTGTTTGTGTAATTGGTTTTTTCTATAATTTAGACTGTGAGGTTTTGATTCGTGCAAATTTGTAGTTTTATTGAGAAGGTTTTTCTTATAGTCAATTTTTGTTATTGAAAAGGTTGTTCTATAATTGTATGAATTCAATTTTGCTTATACTCCTATATTTTCTCATACATTTATATCTTTCCATTAAAGATATATTTGAAAACATAAATAACATATATTTTCTTCTTATTGAATCACCCAAAAACTATAAGTGCTTATGATGACTATAGCATTCACTCTTTAATTGCACCAACCCTCTCAAAATAGAAAATCTCATTTGAATTTCAACAATACTGATCATGTAACTCTCTTTTTCTTTCTTTTGTTATTTGAGTGTCATTTTTAATGTTGATACGGAGATTAAAATTTCACTTGAGCATTTTTCTTCCATGGAGAAGAAAATTTTCAACGCATGTGAAAGATTCCAACATTAATATTGGGGAAGGTTGTATATTGCATGTAATTTCATCTCAAACTCAAATAAATTGAAGTTTTCTCAAATATCATAAGATATGTTGATTTATGTTTAGAGAAATTTAGTTTGGTCAAGCTTACCAATTTTTTTAAGGCAATCATATCTCTTGCTAAACCATGTACATGTATTATATTCTATGAGAATAGTGGAATTTTGAACAATATATATATATATATATATAGATAGATAGATAGATAGATAGATAGATTTGTAATCTAAGCCTGAATCATTCTTAGGCTTGGATTTAGATGATGTGTCATCTCTAAAAAAACATTTTACTCTATGCTAAAACCTTGCCATCATCTCTAAATAAATAAATTTAATGTTATTCTCTACTAATTCAATGCTTTTCCTATTCATTTTCCAACGGTTTCAAACTATCCAATAGCTGAAATATTTTCTTAAAAACAACCGGTTACTTTAATGATTGTCATTCAATTTATTTGTATATTTATAACACTATTATTATGCTATCAAAAAGGGAATTCATTCACCAAGTTATGCATCATCTCCCTCGCATTCTATTTTCATCTTCAGTTATAAAATTTCCTATTGAACCAAAACTGTTCTTGCATGGTGAATTGCTTTAGTTGCGGATAATGAATCATCACTCTCAAAAACTATCCCTGATTTTTTTCATCATAATTTTCTCTAAAAAAACTATGATACCTCTTCGATTTTATCTTATGGTTCATCCCATCCACCATCACCACTTTTGTTACTCTTCATCTCTTGATTATTCATTAATTGATATGAGAGGGACTCAAATTACTATTAGATTAGAAAAACATTTTAGCTCTACTTTTTTTATTGATTTTTTTTAAGGATATTTTGTTTATTAAGACAATGTTTATTAGTTTACTTTTCTAACTTTTTAAGTTTATTCCTTAAGGTGGATGTGGCGACTGTAACTTCGAGTTATTCTTAAGCTAGAATATTGATTATGTGTCACCTCTAAAAATCCTCATACCTCTCTTATTCCATTTCTCTCTTATTCCATTTCATAAATAAATTAACTTAGTTTGAGTTAAAAAAAATTCCCATTTTCATCTCAAACTTAGATAAATTGAAGTTTTCATGAATCTTAAAAGCTATATCTACTCACATTTTCATGAATCTCAAAAGTTATGTCTATTCACGTGTAAAAGATACATTGTAGGGTTGTGAAATTTGCACAATTATTTGTTAGAAGTATATCATCAACTCGGTCTTTGAATTTGTAATATTCAATCAATTCCATTAAAAAAAATAGTTGGTCAAATTTCCCCTAATTTTTCACCATAATGTTAATGGTTCAATATTTGTTTTGATAAGAAAATAATATATGCATATTTCAATAATTAGTTGGGAATAAAGCCAAATTCATGATATGACAGATAAATAAATTTTTATTTTTGGAGTATATATTATAAAACAAAGGATTGATTATAGTTTTGATCTCTTTATTTTCACTCACGAAATTTGTCCGCTATATTAAAATTCAACAATATTGGTCTTGCCTTAATATAATAGACTTGACTTATTATATCATTAGTATTATCCAACAATATCATATATTTTTTCTTAACAAAGTATAATAAACTTGAGCTTTTATAGAATTAAAAGAAAAAAATAAAATGAAACAAGACGTTAATTTTATTTTTTGCTATTATTTTTATTTTAATTTTATTGATATGTTACTAAAAAACATTCATTTTGGTTAGTGTCTTAGGTTGAGCACGGATTAATGATCTTTAAAGCATATTAATATTGAAATGTGTATTTAGAAGATGTTTTTTTTAACTAGAACTGTGTTGATATGACACTATTTAGAAAGAAAAAAAAATCTCAATCTCTTTTATATACTATCTAATTTTAAGTTAGAATTGTGATGATGTGTTGCAGCTCTTAGAAAAACCTTTCACTTTTACTCTATCTAATAATCACTAATATTACTCTAATTAAGCATAGGTTACAAAAAGATATCACCTTTTATTATTCTATAATGTCGATATATGATTAAATAAAGATGGGAATATAAACATCAATTGAAGAAAGAAAAAAAATTAATTAAGCAAAGTGACAAGAAGCTAAACTAAATTGTTGGCTAAAATAATTTGGACCAACAAAAGTTGTAATAAAATTTCAGAAATGGGGTTTTGATAGAAAAGTTTGAAATAAGCTAACTTATCAGCATAAGAATTATCATTTCAATAAATATATGAGACCTTAAATAAGAAATATGAACATAAAAGTAAGCAGTTAGGTCACATTGCATAATTTTCAAGAACATGGTCAAAAGATAAAAGACAAAACCACCAAAGATTAATCATATCCTAACTTGAACTTATTGCAGCCTTCTTATGAGTAATATTTACATCAAACATGAATGAATCTAACTCAATAAAAAAGAATGTGAGATTCCAAGATAAAAAATAAACAAACAACATATTATTACACCACTACGATCCGATCGCAAAAAAGAATTTTTTTATATTATTGCATTATTAAGATAAACTATGATATAAGTCTTTCAACTTATTAAATATTACAGGTTCCACAAAAAACTATATTATTTGTCTTAAAATATTTACACAAATCTCCGATAAAAATCAATACAAATTCTCATATGTTTTAAACAATACTCCTATTTTAGTATAAATTAATATTAAAATAATCATATCATTACATTTAAAAATATTATAAATCAATAAAATATATGTGATTATACTTAACACAATTTTTATTTTCTTAAATACAAATTATAATCCAACCCGTGCAACGATGAATATTTACAGCGAAAGCTGAAATAAAGTGATACCGGTTTCATATCGAAAGAGTGAAACCTGTATCGGGTCGCAAAAAATTCAGAAATTGATTTTGAAATACAGCGAAAGCGTTTTCTTTGATTGATTTAGAAATTACTAATTTTCAAAAAGAGATTTTAAAATTGTAACTGTGCATGCGAAAGCTGGCAGTTATAAGCTTAAAATCTGGTAACGGGCGCGCGAAAGCCGACGATACCTTTAAATTTGTTTTTCTTCTAAAAATAACTTTTCAAGCAAAAATTGATTATTTTTCAAACAGAGTTATGACGTTGTAAGGCGTACGCGCGAAAGCGGTCGAATAGATTACAAAGTCGAAATTTGGTGTCGTACACGCGAAAGCTGACGACCCCTTTAATTTAATCCTTTTTACGCGCGAAAATATTGTCTTGTTACAATAATAAAATACAACTTAACAAGTACTCACGGTCGACGCAAATTATATTCCGGGCTCTTGTCATTAAAATTTATTGAAACAAGTTATTTTCCAATTTTGTAATTAAACTAATTAGCATTGTCTTAGATAAACAACGTGACAATAGATAACGGTACTTGACATTAGTCTCTGTGGGATTCGACATCTTTTATACTAAAACCGATATTTCCGTGCACTTACGGACCTATCAATGTGCTAGCCGTCTTGGACTAATCATGTTCACCTTGTACAGATTTAAGTCTTGTTTTTTTTAAAAATAATATGTCGTTCTCTCTATCTGAGAATCGAAGAGTAATTCTTAGCAAAACATTTTACCTCGCATTCAAAAATAAACGAACTTTACCAAACTTAAAAAAAAAAAGGGGTGAAAGGATTCAGAGAATAAATGAAATAAAAAGTAAAACAAATATTCAAAATGAAAAGAAAAGTATAAAATAAATAGTATGACAGAAAATAAAAGTATAAAAAAAAATAAGAGAAAGGTATAAAGATATTTAAAGCACAGAGTATAAAAGAAAAATATACACTAAATCTAATTAATATACAAACTTTAAACAACAAAAAATTACCTTACAATTAATTAAAACGAATCCATGGAAACAACGCCATTTGATGAGCCAGATTGTAGCAATGCGGCATCAAAGATTTATAATTATTAGTTGGTAGTGTTTAGTTGATTATAGGCATTTATTGACAGATTATGAGTGAGGGGTGAAACAAACAATAGACAAGTTATGTTGGGAATAGGATTCATTAGTTAGTTCACTAATGCCTTTCCTTGATTAACTATAAATTCCTCCTATCCCAATTATACATTCACCTATCACCCTCCATAGATCTTGATGTTTCATAAATAATGGGAGATCATCTCTAGTCTCTAACCACTGATGTTACGACTAGTTACCTAAAAGAGAAGTATTAAGTTCCAACAATGTGTGTGATTGTAAACCTAGCCCAACAAGTGCCCTTACCTATTTTCCTTGCAAGGGATGTCAGCTTCTAGCATGCCCCAAGTAAGATCAACCTTGGATAGTATACCGGAGAATCATTAAGAGTAGTAATAAAGACACATCTATAATGCAATAGGATTTATTTATAGCCACCCATACCAAGTATTTATATTAGATCCCTAATAATTACAGTTAATCCCAAGAAAAAAAGGATTTTGAAATGTTGCATAAGTCAACTTGATCTACAAGCCTTTGTTACCACCTCACTTTTGTCTTTTCACTCTCTCTTAATCTTTCTTTCTCTAACTTGAATATTGAGTGAATGAATTGAAATTAAGGTTGCAAGCCTATTTTCTAAGTTGTGGTTTTCATCCTTCGTCGGGAGAGTAGTTGTTCACCAATTGTTTGTGCTCCAATGGAATGCTACCACCTTAGCCAAGTGGGACTTTTTAGACCATATTTACTCACCGGACAAGATAATAGATTTGTTGGACGAAATGTCATCTTATTAGACCGCATTTCGTCATTGGGAGAGTTAATAACTTCATTGGGGGGTTTTTCCTCTTTTAAGACTTTAAGATTCTGACTTTGCTTTGTTGGGAGAATGACATGGCTCATTTGTGAAGGCTTTGATCTTTTATATTTTAAGTTATATGCTTGCAGATTCCCTTCTTGTTCTATTTAATGTACATTGTCTTGTAATAAGTAATAAAAGTACGACAAATACTAATATAATCATGGTGCTGTAATATTTACAATTATTGGAGGTTTTCATCATGTTTCTTACACCAAATCGTACTCAAGTAATAAAGCAGTAAGTTATTGTCTCCACATGGATTGGCGTTCTACTCGGTAATTAGAGGAATTTTTTTGAAAGTAAAAAAAAGAAGAGATTAAAAGTGATTACAGGGTTTTAATTGTTCTGCCCAATGCGAGATTAGGTTTTGTGATTCTTAAGTGTAACGTCAATTAGGGAATCCTCCAGTCCCCTCTTCCATCTTTGTTGGAACTAACTCGATTGATTATTAATTTATGAGTTGTCTCTTTGGATTTAAGAAAGTAGAACATGACCCTATGATTAATGAGTGGAAGTTTATTTTAATATCGCTGCAATTCAACCAGTTAAAATTGTGGCGTTCCCTTAAGATGAGTCATCGCCTTAAATTCATACTTAGATTCTATTAAAAGAATTTAATTTAGAAACTAAGCAATTAACTACTATCAGGGTCAGACGAAATTAGGGTTGTCAATCTTATTATGCTGCATCTAAGATGTGGTATAGAAACAGACATATACAAATTAAATTAGACTTTAGATCATAAACTGAATAAAAAACTTTATTAATTGAATCCAACAAATAAGAAGGGGTTCATCGTGGAACCCTAATCAAAGAGGTTTAGTAGAGCATGCTAACAAAAATCATTACAAAACAATTAAAAAAAACATACCCTAGAGAGAACACGAGGAGAATGGAGATCCTCTGCCTTGAAGCTTTGATGCTTGATCATTTCCTTGTACCGCTAGCTTTTTGAATGAATAAAAGAGTGTTCAAGGGGTCTCTATTTATAGTACATCATTACTTAGGGGTTAAAAGAAGAAAAAAAAAAGGGTTTTTCAACGAAAACAACTTGAAAAATAAGCAAGTTGCACTCCCTGCCCACGCACCATATGCGGGGTGCATGAGGTAGTAGCCAAGGCTGCCTCATGCGCAAGAGCGAATGACTTCGGCATAGGGGCGCTTCTGGAAGCCCCTTCTGTGCGAATTATGCAGTTTTTGTCCCTTTTTTTAGTGTTCTTCTGTCTTGCAATGCCTTGAAACTTGAAATGAATTTTCTTTAATTTAGATTGTCTTCAAAGACCTTCTAAAAACCATTGATCTTTAACTTTCATATCCTCAATCCTTCACTTGATGTCTTGTTTTGCCGATTTACATTATTTCTCACTATACAGACTCAAAACACCTATGGAGTTGCATGATTTAGGATAAAACTGAATTATAACGACTCAAATAAAAACAATACAAAAAGTTCCTCAAACCATTAACAACTCCTCTAAACGACTTCTAATCCTTGAAATGCAATGAAAATAATTAAAATCATAGTCAAAAATATCATTTGATGTTCTATCATCATCTACTAACAATTTTTTTCAAGAAAATAGTGCACAATTAACTTTTAAAATTTCCCCTTTTTTTTTGTTACGTTAAAATTTCCCCTTTCTATCATCAACGGTTGAAAATATAATTAAAATGAATAAATTATAATGGTTAGCAACTTTTTTATGTTAAAGACAACACATTGATTTACTTAAAAGATATTTAATAATGATTCTTATTTTAGGAAAGCTTTTATACCTCTTTAAGAGCTAAAAATATTTAATTGTTTTTAATGCAACATGAACTTTATAAACTATAAAGTGATCAAATAACATTTTACTTGTTAAATTCAAAGAGAGGAAAGCATGGATAAAACTATCAAGTTTGTGTATGCTATGATTTTATTTATTTCTATGTTTCTAGCTGCAAGGAATGTTGACGGTCGGATTTTTTTCCTTTTCAAATTCCTTTCTTTAGTTTTATTTTCTTTGTACATAATATTTTATCTTATTTTAGTAACATTATTGCATTCTCTTTTTTTCATGACAGCATACCTTAAGTGTAAAACTGTTGATGATTGTCCAAAAAGTCAAGTTGTGTATAAGTGCGTTGGCAACTATTGTCGTAGTGTTAGAATAAGGCGACGGATTCTTGAAGTCTTAGCTTAACTGGCAAATGCCGAAATTGTAAGGTCGGATGTCGCGACCCGGGTTCGAACCCGAGACCTCACAGTTGTGTGAGTTTAATTTCAGTGGATTACGACTTCATCTAAGACCCGAATAAAAAAGAATAAGGCGATGGATCATATGAGTTCCATACCAAAGACATTATACTTACGTCATGCAGGGGAAATGGTTCTTACACGAGCAAAAAAAACTATGCAATATACCTTTATGCTAAAATTTCCTCTTTTATTTATTTTATTTTTGAACTTTTATGGACCTTGCAGTAATGGATTTGTCTAAGAAAGTCATAATTATATTATTTTCTTCTCTCTTAAATTTGGATGTATTGCACGGGTCTCCATTTTAGACATATCAATTTTACTTTCCAATCCATGTAGCGGAACCAGAAAAAAATAAGTTCGGATCAGCAACAAAAATCAATTATAATATATAAAAACAAATTTTATGTTATAATAAGCTTTGAAAAACGTCTCTAAATTAAAAGCTTATCGATTTGAAAATATAAGTTATAGAAGGTAATATGACATAGGTTAAAAGACTCACGTCAACTAAACTTATCTTTAGCAGCAACATAAAAATGTATAGTACTTGAAACTAAAACAAAATTGAAATGGCTGAATTAACATAGCTACACCATAAGGAGTTAAAATAGAACATCAGTTCTAAAGATAAACAAAATCAACAAAATTAAAGAAAGCACAATCAAGAAAATAAGATACGATGTAACATTTCATATAATCAATCAATCACATGTATCGCAAATAGTTTTCTTCTTACAATAGAGATACAAAGTAACACAATAAAATGTCAACTTTAAGCATGATAATAATCTTGACAAAAACTCACACAATGAAAGTTAATTTCATAGTAAACAGAATCAACAAAATCATTAATTAAAATTAATTAAAAATATCAAAATATTATTCCATCAAATATTGTTGAAAACAATAAGAAACCTAAAATTTCTAAATCCAAAGAAAACAAATGTCAAATAAATTGCGAATTGGATAGAAATTTTAGTGTTTAAAATCATTTATATGCAAAAAATTTCGCACAATTGATGGATTTAGAAAATATGAGATGAAAATAAAACATAGAGAACAAGAATTTGATATTCATCGAAGAAAAATTAAAACACGTCAGAAACAAATTATACATTAAACAAAATATGAAAGGATTTTTTTTGCTTGGATACCTCAGATTCAGAGGTAGATTCGCATGCAGAAGGATTTGCCTGTTAAAGGAAGATATAAATGCGAGAGGAAAAGTGACAAGAGGGGGGAGGAAGGTGCTAGACCAAAATAGGTTAATAGAACAAAGCCCTCAAAGTTTTGATGATAAAAAAAATCAATGTACAAAGCATAGTCGAGAACAATTAGGATTCTCTAATGTGTGTTTAAGTGTGCTGGAAATTCTAAGTACAAGTGAAGCACTGCCTCAACACCAAGTCAAAGCTCTGCACCCCGTCAAAGCTCTTCACTAAGTGTTGCTTCATATGCTAAGTATTTTGGAAGCTATGGACCTTGTTGATCTTCGTGTTATAGATAAAGGCAAAACTTTATACCAAGAATAAGGTCAATTGTTGAAGTCAATGTTGTTCTACAATCCTTTGTAGTAGGATCTTCTGCACCAAGCATCTGACTTAAGTGAATTATGATTGATGTGTGCAACAACTAGTAACCTTTAAGATCATCATTGATGGAATTGAATGACTAAAGCATTGACCTTCAAATCTTCAAGATATCTCAACATTCATTCAGGCATTCAAAGCCAAGTATTTCATCATCAACTATCATCTACCTCACTACTTTATAAAAAGACCAAATTTGATTGAAGAAGGTTACAATGACACAACATTGCATTCAAGCTTACATACAAAGTCTAACATGTTCATATATACTTGTAATTATATACATACTTGTTTATAGTATACCTTGTCTAGCAAAACGAAAAGAAACATTTGTAATGCTAAAATCTAAGTGTATTGATCTTCATATCTGTTTACTACTCCTAGAGTTTGTGTAAACACTATCTTTTGTAAAACAACTTGTTCTTGTATCTTTGGATTGAGAATAGGTAGTCCTCTAAGTTGAGGCAAGAAAATCTAGGGCAAGGTTGTCTTCGTCTTGTTGTTGTAATCAGAATTTGCTTATAGTTGAATAATCTGTTGGAAGTTCAAGAGGACTAGAAGTAATCCCGAATTGTGGGATGAACCAGGATAAACTATTTGTGTTGTCTCTTGATAAGTGTCAAAAAGGAGTTAAATAGACTATATATTTTAGGCACTTTGATTACTTGGTTTGCAAGTTATCCTGCGAAAAGCTCACAAATACTGAAGAATCATTCAATTATGCTTTTCACATCTAATGCCAACTCTTTGTAGGAAAATGCACGCATGGACACTTTAGAAGCAAGAAAACATGAAGAAATGCAAAGGTCAACTCGCCACGGCGAGCTCAAAGGCGAGCTGAGGCAGAAAGTTGAAGTTACTCGCCTCCAACTCGGAATGGCGAGTAGCAAAAGCAAGCAAAGGCAGGAAGGCATAGTTACTCGCCTCCCATGCGCCATGGCGAGTGCAGGGCGAGCACAACTCGCCATGGCGAGCATATTTACTCGCGAGCCGAGTTAAGGCGGCCTAACCCCTCATAGATGACATGGCAGAAACCCACTGGGGAAGAAAGCTCAACTCGCCATGGCGAGCACACCTACTCGCGAGGCGAGTTGAGTCAGAGAAAAAAAGTAAAAAAGCCCTTTCAATCAGATCAGATGAGGGCATATGATACCAGATTAGTAGAGGCCACTTTAGGAGAGAAACAGGGGAAAAACCAGAGAGGCTCTAAAGAGCAAGGAGCACAAGGATTGAAGGAAAACACAAGATCAATGAGACATCTTGGCTTGGTTCCATTCCATCTCATCCTTTCTTCTTGTAAGGTTACCATGACAATGAGTAACTAAACTCTTTTTGTTGGGATTAAATGTAGTTAACTCTATTAGTATGTATTCCCTTTGATTGGGATGTTGTGTGATTCTAATTATCTTATGATATTGACATTATTCTTGCTTTCTATGTTTTGATCTTATGGATTTGAATTGTGATTGAAAAATACCTTTTGAATCTAGATTAGAATAATCTTCTATCAATACTTTTGTTTTAGACATGGAACTTAGGTTGGTAATCACTTTGAATATTGGAACTTAAATCTTTTGTATCATTGTATAGTGCGGGAAATCGACGATACAACGATACAATCGACTATTGGACCATTTAATAGTGTGAGACATCGACAATTAAACAATCCAATAGAATCACGATATCATTTGGACACGAATGATGTTGTTGACCAATACGTGATAATATCGATTGATAATTAGAATCCGCAACCCAAATTCGAGAATACGTATAAGTAGGTTGATGAAGTTTAATCCCAGCATACCTATTTCCCTGTTAACTCTCGTCCCATTTATAAATTCTTAGTTTGATAGTTTATGAAACAACAAAATACCTGACAATCCTAGCTCAGAACGATATCGATTGTTGAACGACTTAGAATATCGCACCAATCCCTGTGGAGACGATAACAAAAATACTTACTTTTGATTACGTAAAAATATTACATCATCTCTTTCCCTTATCTCTTTACGTTCCCTTGTTATCTGTTGTTTTGAAAGAGTTGAAAAAAGCGTCAAACATAATTCAAACTCTATGTTTCTTGTATTTTTCTCACTTTCAGAAGGTAGAGTGAAGAAGGTAAGGGTTGGGTGACCAGACTGTATTTTCATTAAAAGCCATGGGCATTTCTATGATTTACATGATTGATAAATAATTTATTTTTTGGGGGTGTGGGTCGTGAGCCTATATGATGATCTGCCATTGCCCATCAAAATGTTTTTAATAGTTAAGGTGAAAAATATTAATTAAAAGCCTGAAACTATAACTTTATGTCATAATAATGTTTTACTAAACAAGGGAATGAGTTTTGGTGTTATATGGGGTCTAGATTTATGCATGGCTCTATTTGACATACTAAAGTTGTATTTACGGTTTATGTGAATATTTTATGTTTATTTTGTTGTCTTTTAATAGTTTTGAGTTATTCCAAGATTTTACGAAAGTGGCGTTAAAATTGTTAATCCAGTTTAAAAATAGTTGATTACAGACCATCGTAAGACATTTTTGGCTATGTTTTTAGTAATTTTCTTTGCATTTGAAGACAAATAAGTTGAGAGATAGAGAAGTTGTCAATGGTTTGAGGAATATATTGTATTATTTTCACTCGAGTCGTTGTAATTCACTTTTATCCTAGATCATGCAATTCCATATGTGTTTTGAGTATTTTGTAGTGAGAAATCATGTAACTTGACAAATCAATATATCCCTTGAAGGATCAAGGATATGAAAATCGAATTCAATGGTTCTTAGAAGGTTTTTTTTAATACAATACAAAGTGAAGAAAATTCATTTCAAGCTCCAATGAGTTTCCTGACGGAAGAACAATAAAAAATGGGAAAAAAAAAAGCAAGAATTCGCACATCAGGGGCTGCCTCAGACACCATTAGCGCATGAGGCAGTGTTGCTACTTCCCTAGGCACCATTAGCGCCCATGCATGGGCCATTAGCACCTGGTTGTGGGAAATTTTTCCCGGCATCTTGTTTTCCAAGCTGAATCGGTGAAAAAAGCTTAATTTTCTTCTCCTAAACCCTACCCAATCATCTATTATAAATAGAGACCCTTGAAATCATTATTTTTCAGAACACTGACGGTGTTAGAACAAGAATGGTTCATACAAGTCCTCTTGGGTTTTGATGATAACAAAGTATTAAAGAGCAATTGGAATACTAACATATGTTCAAGTGTGCAGGATCTCCTTATCATGAAGAAGGGACATATGAAGAGCATCAGAAAGGGATTGGGAAGCTTAGAAAACTATGGTGGAAAATCTACGGGAAGGTCAAACCAGAAGTCAATGTCCTAGTAAAAGGAAGTATCACAGAAGCTGGGGAATGATCTCCATAACTCTGTGAAGGACATCATACACAAAAGCTAACTAGGCTACTTGGATCTAAGGGACCTATAATCCACGTAAGTTTTTGTCTTATTCTATGAGTTATCTATATTACAACATCTGGTAGAGCAACTATTTTTGTCTTCTTCCATCTACTTGTACAATCAGACAAAGGACATCAGGAACGGGGAAAGCAACAAATAATTCTCCTTTCAGCAAAGGAAATTCAAATTACTTTCCAATGGGATTATTTGATAAGTGTCAAAAAGGAGTTAAATAGACTATATATTTTAGGCACTTTGATTACTTGGTTTGCAAGTTATCCTGCGAAAAGCTCACAAATACTGAAGAATCATTCAATTATGCTTTTCACATCT
>Ga0228711_1003749_pt1 | contig 23598 bp, 24 predicted proteins | sample MedpolnodulmetaG_2_FD_177996 | JGI IMG/M metagenome (GOLD analysis project Ga0228711, IMG submission 177996) | Root nodule microbial communities from Medicago polymorpha collected in Santa Monica, California, United States - brown nodules | ecosystem: Host-associated > Plants > Roots > Nodule...
TAAATAATCATAAATCGAAATAAAAGAGGTTTGTAATTTTTTCAACAAAAGTACAATTTGAAAATGAAACAATTATGTTTTTTTAATTGATAAATGGGCTATTGGGTTGGGTTTGCTACAAGGAAATATGTTTGGTTCTACCGTGAGGTGAATTGATTTTGACATAATTGATTTTAATTGAATTGATTTTGAGTAAAATCAAGTTGATGAAAAATTGGTTTATATTTGGATGCATTATTGTAAAAGTGATTCTTATTGATTCTTGTTGTTATAGTTTCAACTAAAATTGCTTTTGGGTATATAATTACCAAAATGGGTATTAATTAATGTGTATTTCAAATTTTATTTCATTTATATTTTACATCATTGGATTCACGAATAAAAGAGTATTTTAATTAAATTCTTATCTACAACTAAATATAAATACAATGGGCCATCTCTCTTATGTCTTCCCTAACCTTGAGAAAATATTACTGTAGCTCGCAGAAAATTAAACTTCCGAAGCAAGAATTTAGCAGCATGAATTCCCTACAATCCAAATCCATGCCATATCTAATAGCACCATTAAAATAGAATTTGGGAGTTAAAACATAGTTATTAGAATATAAGGCTGATGAAGCCAAGTGAGAAGGAAAGACAACAACATTAAGGGGAAAAATAGGGAAAAGGTGAGTGATGTTTTTTCCAGCAATAGAATCGATTCCTCTCAAAATTGAAAAGCTAGGAATACCAGCTTCAAGTCAAACGCTCGATTTGATCAAGACTTACAGTTGCGACGTGAAACGAAGCAGGTAACCAAACATCACAAACGTGAGTTTGACGATTCTTGACGCATGTTAGGAGGATCTAACACGAAACCAAACACAGACTAAGTGTTGAGCCCGTGCTAGTGCCCAGGCTAGCTGGAGGTGTCTCCGCCCCTGATCGCAAGGATATCAATGCGCTTAACATGATTGTACAAGTCTTCCAATGAAAAGTTCGTCTTTTAAGTTTGACCATTCGTTTGTGGATGATAAGTGATGTTGGGTTCTGTAGTTACCAATCAAATCAAGCTATACTAGAGAATGAAGGAAAAGGAAAAAAAACGGAAGAAAGAGAAAAATAAAGAAATAAAAGTTCAACTAGGTGTTTCATAGATCACATGTGAAAGTTACAAGCTTAAATACCTAGGTCACCCTCCTCTATTGGGCTCGGGTGCCATTACATGGGCCTTATCCACTTGATTTAGATAGAGAGTATAATATAATAAAAACATAATAAGTTGCTGAAATTATTTAAAATGAAAATCCTTCATCCAAAATGGCTTCTGGATCCTTCTCTTTGGTTTAGGTGGGTTCATCTCTCTAGCAATACTTCCCAGGTCAGATAGAACCTTGTCCTCGAGATTCGAACATGGAGAGGGTGTGTGGTGGTTCACAGCTGTGGACGGTTGGGATTTGTCCTCAAAGTGGGTAGGTGAGATCAACAGTTTAATGTGAGGGTGGAATGGTCCAATGTAATAATGGCATTTGGAGGGGTGGGCCCGACGAAAGCGTGTTGCAAGAGAGAGAGTTTATGTGTGGGTCCCTTGGGAACTCCTCCTGGTTGAAGATGGGGGAATTTCGCGAAGAATCTGATGGAGGAGGTTGAATGGTCAAGGTAGGTGATGCATCAGATGGATGATGTGTGTCTTGGGAGTCTGTCAATGCTTTATGAGAGTTAATTGAGGGTTGGGAAGGCAAAGGCATAAGATTATTTTCTTTGTCTCTTTGGATGTTTATGTTCCTAGAAAGAGACTCCGATTTTTCTTCTCCCAGTAAAGTAGAAACTGGGATGTTTGAGGGAATTTGGGTGAAATAAGCTTGTGGATCTCTACCCAGATAAGCCCGTAATTGAGAGACATGGAAATTGGGAAGTATCCTGGAAACCGGTGGTAAGTTAAGCTCATATGCCATTGCTCTGACACAGCGGCGGACAGTGAAAGGTCCAAAAAAAGGTCTGGAGAGCTTCTGAGAGGTACGACGGATGATGGTGTGTTGTCAGTATGGTTTTAACTAGAGCAGCACCAAATCGCCTTCTTGAAAGGTGCAATCACGCCTGTGTTTGTTGGCATGTAAAGCCATCTTTTGTTTACTGATTTGAAGGTTGTGTTCGAGATTTGATAAAATAGCTTGTCTGTTTTCCAAGATTTGGTCAATGATGAGTAGATTGGAGCGTCTTGTCACATAATCCGTCATTCTTGGAGGTGGTCGACCGTAGAGTGCTTCGAAGGGGGTCATGCGGATGGCAGAGTGGAATGTTGAATTGTGGCAAAATTCCACGAGATGGAGGTATTTGAATCATTGTTTTGGATGATCACTAGTGAAACAACGCATATATGTTTCAAATCTGCGGCTGACAACCTCAGTTTGGCCTTGGACTCAAAAAAGTTCCTTCCAAAAAGAGATGATGAACAAAAGGTCTCTATCCGAGACGATAGATCTGGGTATGCCATGTAATCTGTAGATTTCAACTAAAAACCTTGAAGCTAGGTCCGGAGCTGAAAAAATTGTTGGGAATGGAAACCGGTAGAGATGTGAGATTGGGAATAACAGTGCTGGTAGATTCATGGGAAGGGCCAGGGGAGTGGTGTACCGCTGTAGACGTTGAATGTGCGGTGGTATGTGTGGTGAGTGCAACGAACTTCTTGTTGAGCATGGCGGTGAGGGTAGCAAAATGGGAGTCCATGATGAGGTCTTGGTTGTCTAGCCGGGTATCGAAGGTTTGTGTAGAGGCTCCAATTGCGGATTGGATGTTGCGTTGGTTGGTTTGAATCAGCTCATCCAACCTTTGGTTAGTGGATTGTATGGCTTCATCTAGATCTCTAGGAGTGGGGTTGGTAGGTTTATGGGGCATTGAGATTAGCAATGAAAGCACCAACGATGTTGGGTTCTACAATTACCAATCAAATCAAGCTATACTAGAGAATGAAGGAAAAGGAAGAAAAAAAAGGCGGAAAGAGGTAAAAAAAAGAAATAAAAGTTCAACTAGGTTTTTCATAGCTCACATGTGAAAGTTACAAGCTCAAATACCTAGGTCACCCTCCTCTATTGGGCTCGGGTGCCATTACATGGGCCTTAGCCACTTGATTTAGATAGAGAGTCTAATATAATAAAAACATAGTAATTTGCTGAAATTATTTAAAATGAAAATCCTTCATCCAAAATGGCTTCTAGATCCTTCTCTTTGGTTCAGGTGGGTCCAACTCTCTAACAATAAGCTAAACTCAAATGGCAGTTGAGCATTACAACTCTTTCAATATTCGTAGGAAAATTGGTAGTTGAAAGTTAAAAGATTAAACAAGTCTTGAGACTTATAACTAATGAAGTGTTAATCATAAAAACATAATTGAATCTTATAAAGTATATTCTCGATCAAGAGAACATATTTAATTAAGGGGAATTAGTCACTAGATGAGAAAAGGTTAGTCACTTTACTCCCTAAATTCAGAGAAATTGCTAAACAATCCTTTAGTGTAGACTCTGTTAGTCAATTTTAGGGACTAAAGTGACTTAACGAAGTCAATATTCATGAACTAAATTGACTCACGAAGTCTATATTCAGGGACTAAATTGACTAATAGAGTCTACATTCAAGGACTATTTTGCAATTTATCTGCATTTAGGGACTAAAATGACGACTTCTTTCCTATTCAGGGACTAAAGTGACAAATCTCCCTTTAATTAATGATTCTCTGATGACGTCTAATACCAACACAACTTTTTACTTATTAATCCTTTTACAAAATTATTACCACAACAAACTTCTGACTCATCATGTACCATATTTTCATTCGATTCTCAGTTCTGACTCTGCCTTTATCCCTTCTGTTTATTTTTTAGCTGCTCATAATGTTTCTTAAAAATTGTGTCATGACCATTAATTTGTCGCACATAGTTCTAAAATTTGGTTCGCACTCCAATTGCGGCTGCAATATAACCATGTTGTCACAACTACTTGAGTCTAAAATGACACTGATTTTTTATTTATTTGAAAGAATGTTAATAGATGGCTTGGTGAATTGAAAGGAAAAGACTTGCCTGAATCCTTTGCTTGATCCTACAAGAGGTTGAATTATAACCTTCTTACTTTTCCTTCCTACCTTTTTTTTTTCTTTTCTCTTATTCGTACCTTTAATTGTACATGTAATATCCATAATCATTTCTGTAACTGTACAAGAGTGGATATGTGTGGCAGGACTTGATGGATGACGACCTCATGGATCCATTTTTGATACTTATTACGTCCTCAAAGGATCACAAATCCACACTATCCCTTTTGGTATGTGCCTTAAGATGATCACTACCGTCCCATTATTATCATTAATATTGGAGTATGAACATGTTCGGCAGTAGATTCACTGGTATTACCAGCAAACTTTGTGAACCTGGGGACTTTTCATCCCCTTGAGAGTTCAGTTTGCAAAACATACTCAGATAAAGCCGACGCAAAGTTTGGCCTGTGTAGGCCTACATTGAGGCCATTCTGAACTATAATTGTTTCGACAAGGTTGGGTATGTTATTTTGGGCTCCAAAATTGTTTTGTTGGACTTGCCTAACCACCTCCTCAACATTTTGGTTCCTATTAACCAGAACAACTTCATGGACTCTTTCGACTGTCCATGTTGCCGGTTATTCGACAACCTGGGCAATAGGTTGTGGTCCCAGATTTCCCCCATTGTTTGCAATCCACCTAATTTGTGTAGCCAGCATTTGGTAACGTTGGTTCGTGTTCTGAATCATAGTATGAACACTGTTCCAATTTGTTGTGTTAACATGTTTACCATGTCATAGTTACTTTATCCATCTGATGTCTAAGACATTGCAATGATGATGCAGTCAGTGAAGGTCGGGTGTTTTGACAAGGAACACTTATTGCAAAACCATGAAGGGGAGACAACACTGTATTTGCATTATCTATAAACATAGATGTGTTCGTCTGAAGGCATGATATCAATGAAGTTGGCATGACATAAGGATAATCCATGTTTGCCATTGCCATTGTAAATGAAGGCTTGGAATGGATAGAGGATCCACTTGGGATAGAGAATCCTTGTGTAAATGGCGCATAAACCAATGGACTAGATTGCATTGCTGCTGCAGTTGTCGAAACAACCACATAAATAGTTACTCCCATATTAGTTGAAGATGGTATAGAGGTTGTCACCCCCACCACATTTGCAGGATTTGCACTACTAACAAGAATTTCTTATGAACTTTGCGCATTGGATGCAGAAGCGGAACTTGAATTAAAAAGAACTATTTTAGGGAGACGTTTGCCACCTCTCAATCACATACGAAGATAAATTCACAAGTTTTGAAAAACCAAAAACGAAAGTATCTCTGAGAAAAAATTTCAAAGATTGGAAACTTAGCTCACAAATCTCCCATCGGGCGTGCCAATTTGTTTACTGTGATTTTTGGTAAACAACCGTTGGTTTAAGAAATTATTACTTGCGAGATCAACCACGAATCTAAGGACATATGTGTGTTAAACTTCCCAATAAATGTTTGAATTTTCACGGTGTTCTTGAAAGTATTTAGATAAAAGAAGAAAACAATTTTCAACTAAATGGAAAGAAAAACAGAACTTAACTTGTATTGAATTGCATAAAAAGTTGTTCACAAGGATCATACATTGACTTGTTACTCATTTCTCGCTCAATCTTTGACAAACTTTAATTTTGAATCTCATTCCTCTTCCTTCCGACAACATTTACTTGGTCCTTATCCATTATCAGCTCAATCGTCTCTTGTCGAGCATGTTGTTCTTCAATTTCTTTAATATTACTAAGTCCCAGACTCTGACGAAATCTTCGACCACTCCTTACATGTCGATGATTTCACCCTTGGCCTTGAAATGCCAAGTCAAACTTCATTTGACTGCATTTAATAGTGCCTGTCGAAAATACAGGCTAACATGAGGTTAGGATGATATGAGGATTGATGATGCTTTAGCAATAACATAAACAACTTTATTAGTTTGCCTCCGAACATTCGACACTATAAAATTGGGTTAACTAATTACGAGACTTCTGCATTGAGAGACAAGATCACCAAACTCATATAGAGGAGTATTAGTGGTGGCAGAAGTGTCATCCTATTTGATATAGCCACTTTGATAACTTCTAGTTGGCCCATGGTTTCGGCTTGCCACACAACTGAAAATATATTTTTTACTTTTGTTTTCAGGGTTAATAATGATTTTCACCCCTGTAATATATGTCATTTTCGCCCTTATAAAATTTTCGATTTGATTTGCATCCTCGTAAAAAAAAATATTTCCAAAATACCCCCCTTCCCCATCCAACTTAGCAAATTCGCTTAGGTGGCATTGATTTGACATTTTTTTTAATTGGCCACGTGTAAAAAAAACATTTCCACATCATAATTTTAAAAAAAATTAATTTAAAAAAATCCAAAAAAACAGAAAAATAGTCAGATTTTTTTCCAAAAATTTTAAAAATTGAAAAAAATTAAGATTTTTTTCTAAAATAAAAAACATTAAGATAAATCAGAAAATATAATCAGATATTTTTCAAAATTAAAAATATTTTAAAAAATTCTGAAATTACAATTTAAAAATACAAAAAAATCAAGAAAAGGTCAGATTTCTTTTTTAAAAAAAAGGAAAAAAATTAAATTTTTTAAAATCTGGATACCAATTTAGAAATTTTTTTATTAAAATTCCAAAAAAAATTTCTAATTTTTCTATTATAGCCCCAAAATTGATTTTTGTTAGAATCATTAGCCAAAATCATAAAATCTTCATAATTTTGAAAAAATAATGATTTTTTTTTCAATATTTTCATTTCGAAAAAGATTTTATAAAAATTCTGGAATAAAATTTTCGAAAAAAAAAATCTGAACTTTATCTAAATTTGTATCCAGATTTTTAAAAATTAATTTTTTTTCCAGAATTATTTTTTGTAGAAAATATTTTTAAAAACTTTTTACGAAAATTTGCTTTTTTTGTATTTTAAAAATTAAATTCCAGAATTTTTTAAAATCTTTTTAATTTTGTAAAAAATCTGATTATATTTTCTAATTTTTTAAAAAAATCTTATAGTTTTGTAATTTTTGAAATTTTTTTTTGCAATATAAAAATTTTCCTGATTTTTTTTTTAAATAAATTCCGTAAAAAAAATTTATTTATTATTTGCAATTTTTTAATTTTCAAATTTTTTAATATAAATGAATTTATATTATTTTTTGGATTTTTTTAAAAATTTTAATAATAAAATATGATGTGGCCAATAAAAAATAAAAATAAAAAACCAAGTCAGCTCCACATAAGCGAATTTGGTGAGTTGGACAGAGGAGGGTTTTCTAGAATTATTTTTTTTACGAGGTTGCAAACCAAATCGAAAATTTTATAGGTGCGAAAACCGGAAATTGCATATATTACAGGGGTAAAAATCACTTTTAACCCTTGTTTTAAATAGCTTATTAGAAACTACTCCCTTCGGTTCTTAATATAAGAAGAAAAACAAAAAAACATCAAAATCAATGCAATCATTAATTAGTCTAACTTTTTTAAATATTTTTACAAATATTTCGTCATAAAAAGTCGTGAAGCATTAAATACACTCACTAATTTTAAATAAATAAACATTAAATACAGGGTAGAAAAATCTTTTAAACAATAACTACACCTTAAAACTTGTCATATTTTCTTATACCCCTCTAGTCCTATTCCTATATATAAGAAAATTTTCAAAAAATTTGTTGGTTCTATTTATAAGAAAATGCCACTACTTTTATGGTATATTTATTGCTTAAAAGGTGATTTTATTTTATTTTGGTTATTGCTTAAAAGATGATTGCATTGGTTTTCATGTTTTTTGATTTCTCTTCTTATAATAAGGACAGAAAGAAGTAACCAGGATCAATTTTTTTCTTGAAAATTTTCTTATATATAGGACCGGAGGGAGTATCTTATAAACTATTTCCTCCGGTCACATTTATAAGTAAAAAACATTTGTGTAGGTTCATTGAATATGTAATGTATTTAGCTTATATATAGACCATGTACATTAATTATTCAATGAATATAAAAAGTACACTCTTCGGTCACTATTATAAAAAAAATCAATATTTTAGATTTATTCATTAAATAATATATGTGGTTTATAATAAAGACAATATATATTATTAATTGAACAAATCTAAAATATAAATTTTAACTTATAATAGTAACCAGATAATGTAATTTTAGGAAGTATTATTGTATTACCATAATGCTAAAAAAAAAAATCCTAAATATCTAGTTCAAGCACAAGCCCACATAAACTACTACATGTATCCGAACCCGAATGGATGTGTTAAGAGTGGACTAAATGTGGAGTTTTAGGTTGATTGATATGCCAATTAATTTTACAAATTAGTTAGAAGTTACTTAGAAGAAAATGGAGAAATTCAAAGACAGGAATATGAAGAAAAAAAGAAGATAAAAAATCAGTTACAAAATTAGTGCAATTATAAAATGTAGAGTATTAAATAAATGAGTGTATCAATATTAATCAGCAGGTCCCCATGAGCTAAGCGCAATTGGCAGAGACATTGCATAATTTATGCAGGGGTCAGTGTTCGAATCTCGGACACCCCATTTCTCCACATTTAAATGTGGTGAGCTCTAGCGACTAGACTATTAGACCAAAAAAAAATACTAATTAGTAGTGGAATTTGTAATTGGAGGAAAAAAAACGAGTCTGTAATTTTACTCTTGGAATTGGAAGAGGAATGGGATTGGGAAGGGTTGTGGAGTGTGAACAATTACTAACATTTTAATACTGCGTATCAGGGTGAGTATTGAAAATGGCATTTAAGCCCATATATATATATAATAGTAGATGTCTTTCTCTCCTTCCTATTCTATAGCAGCAAAACAACGTACAATCACACACATTGAACCACACAATCTATTCGTATTTCTTCTTTCAAATGAAGTTTCATAAGGACGCCGACAACCCAATCGACACACATGAGGAAACAACCGCCTGCACGAGGCGCCAATTGACTACCTCCACCACTAAACCCTAAATTCGCAGCTGTTGCTTCCCACTATTCCCTTTGATCTGATTCCAGAGATTCTCAGTAGGCTTCCCATCAAGTTCCTCCTCCAAACTCCGATGCCTCTGCAAACCCTGGAAATTGTTGATCTCCGATCCCAAATTTGCTGAGAAGCATCTTCACATGTCAAAGGCTTACCCGGATCTCCACCACATCATCGTAAGCACTCCAAGCGACTCAAGTAACCTTCTTCTCTGGAATTCACCAATTTCTTCTGTTTTTAGCCCATTATCAACCTCTAGCGCCGACATGCAGACCCAACTCGATTGTCCTGATATTTTGAACAATATTGACGTTTCTGATGTGCGTGTTTGTTCTTGCGACGGTATCCTTTGTTTCATCATTATGGATCAATACCCTCTTTTGTGGAACCCTTCCATTAGGAGATTCAGTATGTTTCCCCATTTTAAACATCCCGGAAGAGGAAAAAGAGTCCTCCAATCCACTTTTAGCTTTGGATATGTTCATTCCACTCGTAACTATATGATTGTTGATGTTTCTTTATTTGAGGTCAACACATATGGAGTTAGTGTTTATACTCTGGGTACCGATTCTTGGAGGAGGATCCAAGACTTCTCATATTCTGGCCCCAGTCCTATGCCTGGAGTCTTTGTGAGTGGCACCATTAATTGGTTGATATTAGAGGAAGAAGAACAACAAAGCAACTGCACTCCTGATATTACTTGAGCTGCAAGCTACCCATCCTTACATAGGCTTAATCATGTTGATTAGCATGTAATTAGGCTTAATTTACTTTACTTCTTGTCTATATATACCCTATGTACTCACATTTACATCTATGACAAATGAAGCTTTTTCCTTTTTCTCTTTTCCATAATATGGTATCTAGAGCTTTTCTTTTCACTTCCATGGCGGAAAGTTGTTAGAAAGTTAGTTACAACTTCATCTTCATCATTTTTTCCGAATCTTCACTTTTGCTTGAAGATTTCTTGTGATTTTCGTTCCTTTCTTCACCATTCTTCTTCGTTTTCCTTCGAATTGTTGAATTTCTTCATTCTTCGTTATGGTTCGCCAAAATCAACCAGACATTGAATCCATTTTCTACGTTCATCCAAGTGAAGGACCAAATTTTGTTCTTGTTTCACCTCCATTGGATGGATCGGACTACCTCGCATGGAGTCGTTCCATGATTCGAGCTTTTGGCGCGAAAAACAAATTGAAGTTTATTGATGGATCCATGGAGATTCCTCGTGAAGATGATTTGAATCAAAACGTGTGGGAACGATGCAATCATTTCATTCAATCTTGGATTATTAACTCTGTTACACCTCAAATTGCTCAAACTCTCGTTTTCCACACCTGCTTCATCAGCTAGTGCCAACAATGTTCATAGCTCACTTTTAATATGCCTTAATTCATACTTAGACTTGGATTTCTTTTAATTAAAATCAATCAACCTCACTTCATTTTATTCTTCCATGCCTTCTCGGCTTCTTACCCTCTTAAAACCTTTTTTCAAAAACTTTAAAATCAATCTAACTCATCACTCGCTTTTTAAAAGTGAACTACTTGATTTTGATCCCACTTGTGGGTATGTAGGCAAAACACTTAGGTCTTTCCAAATCAATAAAAAATACCAAAAACATGTTTCTTCTCCCCCATTCTTCACACTTAAACTTTTAAGCACCTATTTTCAAAATAAGCAAATGATTAAGCACAACATAAAGTAGGCAAGAGGTTCCTTTGGAATACCAAAGTCGTTTAGGGTGCGTAATACCTTCCCTTTGCGAAACCAACCCCCGGATCCTTAATCTCTTAGGGTTTTTCTCTCTTTTCCCCTTCCCAAAAATAAAAGATAGATCGTTCAAAGATTTACGGTTCAAAACCAATCAATGGCTTGATATCCAAAATCACCGAGCACAATTATCATTTATTATTTTATGATGCTACAAAATAGTGAAAATAAGTTACACAATTTCTTTAAGAAAATAAAAAAGTTGAGTAATTTTTATGAAAAAAATACCATTACTCATCATTTAGTCATTTAATATTTTAAACAAAATAGAAAAATCATTTGGGTAACCCACTACCCAATCCAATAAGGAAATCAGTAGATTTGCCCAAACCAGCCCAATAAAGTGGCAAGGGGTTATTTCACGTCACCCAAACCAGAGTGCCATATATGGTTCGGGTTTTGACCAAATCCAACACAAACCGACACACGTACACCCCTAGATCGAAGTCATTTATTAAAAATATACATTTTTGGTAATATCGTAAATACCTATACAACATATATCATAATACATAAGTAAAATGATGACATCCTTATCATTAAATCAACAATTGAAGATTACAAAATTATACTGTCTATACAAATATTGAACTCCAACTAGTCAGAATCGTCAGATTGACATCTGGCCAAAGTATTACGGCTAGTAAAAGTCCAACTGTCTATCCAATGATCATTGCAAAAAGCTTTGTCCAGTCTTTGGGAAAAGAAAGCTTTACCAACTTTATTTGTGGACTAGGTATATTTGACCCCAGCAGTATCTAAAAGAATTCGGGAATTAACAGTAGATCAGTTCAAGAAATCATAGCACGCTATAGACAGAGGTAGCCTTCCTCCAATTTTTTCATGAGCTCTAAGAGTAGCATTGAAATCCCCCACTAGTAACCAAGGACCCTGATTATTAGTTATCACATCAGTGAGAGAAGACCAGAGATCTCGTCTTTGAGTATAGAAAGTGAATGCATAAACCACAACAATAAAGATAGTAGTTTCTTCAGCAACACAAGAAAAAGCAATGCATTGATTGTGATTGAGTAATACAGTAAATTGTAAGAAGGTTTCCCAAACACCAAATGTTGGGAAGCAAAGAATTTCTATCTTTCACCACATAGTTATTCAGTCTAATTCTATGCCAAAACCAAGAAGGGATAGACTTGTAAGCTACCATATGTTCATCCAAAAACAACATATCAGGCTTGTGAGTTTGAACCATCTGTATCAACTGCAGTTGAGTTTCCATATTGCCTATCCCCCTGATGTTCCAGAAAATGCTTTTCATGTGGGAGTAACACTGTTGGAACTCTTTCTATGTCTTGTTGGAATGTTAGGGAGTAAACTTCCCACTGTCTGTTTCTTATTCTTGCTAACAGGTTTTCTTTCTGGTTTCTTCCTTTCAATTGATGCTACAATCAAAGCCAGATATTTGGCTCCATTTGGAGTATGTTTAGACAAAGACAATTGATTGTCAGTGTCAGTTTCAGGGTCAATAATGCCATCCATATGGGGTTGAAGAGCAAGACTGTGAACTTCAGAGGCTTGAAACTTCCTCTTATCTGGTCGCAATTCTTCCTCCACATTTGTAATAAGAGCTCTAAAAGTGACATGGGATAAAATCTTGTCACTAGATTTAATGGTGGAAACAACATGATCCACAACTTTGCTTTTTGAAACTGAGACAGCACTACGAATACCTACCCCCCAGGAAAATTGTCCATCAAAAGAGAGGATGGAGAGTTCCTGGTGGTGGGTGTCCTCCCAGTATCAAGCTCCAATAATTGCACTTCTGAGCCAAAGTTGTCAAGTTGTGAGGACCTTTTCTTCAATTCACTAGGCACCTGACATTTGATGCTTTGCTCAAGAGAAGTACTCTCTTTGGTGACAGGCTCTTCATAAACAGGTAGGTCAATAACCAGAGGGTCTGAAAGATGAACTGGTCCCCTAGCAGCAAGCAAAGTCTCCCCCTCAAGAAGCTCACTATCTGCATTCAACAAATCAAATGCATTGTGAAGAGTTAATGTTGAAGGAGGCTCCTTGTCCTTCATGATGACTGATACCATAGTCACATCACCATTAACTCGTTCGTTTTCCAAAATTTCAATCAAAGTTTCAACATGTTGGGTGTCCAAGAACTCATAATGATTAGCTTTTGTATCAGGTGAAACTTCTAATTTAGACACCTTAGTCTGCATCTGTTGCTTCTTAGGTTGGCTATCTGAAGTTTGTTGCTTCTGATTAGGGATAACAATAGCAATTTTTCGGCTAGGTTATGAGGTACCTTCTTGTTTGTTAAGAGATCCAAATTTCAAGCAATTTTGCAAATTGTGGCCAATAGTTCTACAATGGTGACAAAAAGATGGCAAATTTTCGTATTCCACTTTAATGGACAGAGCATGTCCCTCTCTTTCTACCACCACATTTTCAAACAACTTCTCAGATAGATCCACATCAATAAGAATTCTTGCGAATAAACCAAATCGCTTGTTTTGGGTGGCTTCATCAATAGTCAAGGGGGTTCCAAACCTGAAGCAATTTCAAGCAGAGTTTTCTTTCTCCAATATTCATGGGGCAAGTGCATGAATCTAACCCATATCTGAGCATGAGTTTGAATCTAAGTTTGTGGGGTGAAATCTCTGGTCCAACAATAGAAACACAGGACTCCAGGCCTCAGGTTCAAAACCCCCATAGCCCAAACCTTCCTCATATCTTCAATGGAGCTGAAGCTAAATTAAAAAAAAAAAATTATTTCCCAAAGGAAGAACATCCTCGTTCTTTAGACTGTGCCACAGGCCTGCAAGCTTGGATTTCAAAGCTAAAATGGTCAAAGGAGAATCACCTTTATGTAATGTTAATTTAACACGATGATTACACCGACAATCTACGATTTTATATTCATACTCATCTTGAGATATTTTGATACGAACAGAGTCACCCATTACAACTTTGGGAGGAAATTGACTAAGTTAAAATTCATAAGATGCAGATATCGCTTACGCAAAAGATTTACCAGATTTTGTCGTCTTCGTCGCCGTGGAGGGTGCCGAATCTAGGGAACCGAGGAACGACCAAGGACAAACCATGGAGAAATAGAGAAAGATGCTCTAGTAGAACGAAGAAGCATAGAAAACCGAGAAGAATCAAAGAAGAAACATCGCAGGAAAAACGCCAAAGAAGAAGCTACGGCGGAAGTTTGTTACGGCGTCGGAAAAAGACAGTTACGGGGAGAGGAGAGAGCATTTTCGTGTTCATTGTTTGATATGTCTATGCATGGAATCGCCGCACACACACACATACACACACGTACAATTTTAATGAAAATCAAACTTTCATACAAACTACTATTCCTAGTTTATATGTTTAGCACAATAAAAAGAACAGATAAACACTAGTTTAAGATAATAATATACATTGATAGTTATTACGAGTATTTGGGTAAAATAATCGTAATCTTTATTTCATTCCTCATCTTTTCTTAATCTTTGTGAAATTGTCAAATACACCAAATATTATGGGACATATAAACTAATAATTATTTCCACCTCATTTTTATGTGTATTTGATAATACACACACTTATTTTGTTCTATAATGAATGACCTTCATTTGATTCTTTCACCTTTATACCTTTTTGGAAGAAAAAAAAATAGTAACACTTTTTATGCCTTTTGTTTTTTAGAAAATACTTTTTTATACCTCAAAAGCCAATATAATTGGAGTCTACATTGAAATTGAAATACTGACACCGTCTTATGTATCAAATGGTATGCATTTATCTTTATTTCTCTTCAACTTTTGATCTTTTAGACAGTATGCATATTAAAAAAATTGTATTTGATCTCAATATATTTATATGTTTATGCATCATCTCTCTCTGTTTTTTTTTGTCCAAAAAACAAAATGAATGATATATGAACTCATTTACTTTTTGGTAAAAAAAAATCTCATTTTTTAAGATTGTATATGATTTTTGTTGTTGAAATAAACCAGGTTGTGTATTTGATTGTGGTATATAATGATGTATCAAGAGCTTTCATAATTTACACGTGTTAACGTGGTGAAAAAGTACAAGAACACAGGAAAAATAATTAATAATTATAAAGACAAAAATAAAAAGAGAAAAATAATTAATAATTAAAAAGGGAAAAATAATAATAATAAATATATTATACCTTTAGGGAAAACAATAATCATAGATACAAACTAATTTTGACTGTATTAAATGAGTATAAAAAAATATTTATACCTTTTTTGAAAGAAAAAAATAGCAGTACTTTTTTAAAATATATGCATTTATCTTTATTTCTTTGCTACTTTAAATTTGTTAGACGTTTTGCACGTATTTCAAAAAATAAATTTTGATATCAATATTTTGATATGTTCTTACTCTGTCTCTCTTTTTTTTTCTGCCAAAAAAAAAGTTAATGATGTATGAACTCATTAATTTTTGTTAAAAGAAATCTCTTTTTTTTAAGACAGTATATAATTTATCTTGTTGGAATAAACAAGGTTGTGTATTTGATTGTGCTATATAATGATGCATCCAATCTCCATCTCTCTCTCTCTCCCTCTCCCTCTCCCTCCCTCCTTCATTCCACTCACCACATATAGTCAAGTACCTTACTTATCACGGATTTTTGTTTTCCACTAATTTCTCTCTCTCCCTTCTTTCTGAATCTCTAGTTGATTTTTTAATTCAGGTTAACTTGTTATGTTGATCTTGTTTTTCGATTAATGCATCTCGTTTGGTGTTAAAGTTGAAATCTTTTCACAACTTCATAGTAAGTCGTCGTCATAAATTTAGATTTTCAATTCAAGTATATGATCAAAAGTTGTTCTCAATCTTAACTTCAAGTTTGTGTTTATACTTTTTGCAGACTAATCAACTGCTGAAGACTCACACTTTGAATGATCGGATGCTACATTCGCAGTTAAAAATTAATTCTATTGGAGTCCATAAAAAGACATTTGCAACAATGGAATTATCTATTTGATGATGCTTATCGTAAGTCTTCTCTCTTCTTTGCTTTGATCTACTATGCATGAGAAGTAAATCAAAATAATCACATATAAAAAATTACAAATGGATTGCAAAAGCATTTATTATGTCATATATTGAATAGATTGTTTTTTGTTACAATGATCAATGAAATAAATATGCTATAGGGAATTGGATCTTTTCTATAGTTAGTTGCACACAATTAGATTATAAGAGAGCATTTTATTGCACCATAAGGTTGGCTATGGAGGATCCACTTTGTATCTGTAGACCCCACAATATTGCATATTTGATGTATTATTAACATAATTGTGAATTATCAATTCTCGATGAATTTATACTGAGTAGCTCAATCTTATCCGATGACATCCAAAGTCATTGTTAAAATAGTTCATTAGATGATAAATAAATTAATAAATTATTAAATCATGACCTAACTAATCATTTGAATTCCCTAACCTTTGTTGGTTTTCATTGTGTGCAATGTTTATGTCCTTCCACATTTTTGTTATTTTTTTTCTAATATATCTTTAACATATTTTCTTGATGCTGCTATCGATTGTTGTTTTATTGATGTGCCAATATAATTGAGATAGTAGAAATTTATAAACCCTTTGAATTCCAATTTTTGCTATGCAAGTTAGTATTGTTGAGATAATAGAAATTATAAAATCACAACGAGTTTGACAAAATCACAGAAACACTCTGATTTTGTTGAAACTCTAAAATGCAGCTTTAATCAAAATTACGGGAAGTCTCTGTGATGCTGCTAAACACATCATGATTCCAAACATGTACACATTGTTTTCTATTGTGGGTACTAGTTAGCCAAAATTGTAACTCAATGTTCACATTTATTCACTAGTATCTATACCATTTTCGCCACCTCTAATTCTTCTTTCTAAACATCATTTGAAGCAATAAGGATAGGCTCATGGCATACTTTGGAGCTTATAAAGAAAAATTGAGTCAGGAAAAATTATCTTACGCTCATGGCAACCAGTGAGACATTGCTCTATATTGCTTTTACAAAGAGTCACAACATTTTTAGTTTTTCATCTTTTCCTGTTGTAAGTTCTTTGAATATAATTTATTTTCTTCTGAATAGGGATGATAATGGGTACACTTCGGGCAGGGTACACTTCGGGCAGGGTACTATAGTGCGCATCCCCACACTCGCGTTTATAAAAAATGGTCATCCTTGAGCCCATACCCTCTTGGCCAACAGGTTTAGTGCCCATCCCCATACCCTATAGGCACCTAAACGCCCATACCAGCGTCCATTACGTCCATTACCTGCACTTTAACAACAAAAAACACAAAAAATAACAAAAAAATATCACAACTTAATTAACATATGATCTAAAACCTCTTAAATCAACTTATAAAATATTATACATAATAGTATTTAATCAAATAAAAAAGATCTAAAATATAAAAAACAAGGGCATATTACAATAAATATCAAAGAATTAGAATTAATTAACTAATTTTAGTATTACATAATATCCTCCTAAAAAAAAGGCATTACATAATGTTATAATTATAGTATATACAGTGTGCGGGTGTGGGGCAGGCTGGGCACTAGAGTTCCCGTATCTGCTCTCATAACCATTCAAATTTACGGGTAATTATCCAAACCCAGACCCATGCCAACAATGTGGGTAATTACCCGTCCATCGTGGGTATTTTGTGCGAATGCCCATTGGCCTTGGGTCCAACTGCCTTCCCTACTTTTGAAGAAGCATCAAACTCATCAACTTAAACCATTTTATTCCCAGATTTATCTTTCAACCTTTTATGTATTTTATAGTTTGAGCTTCTGACTTACCTTTTGTATCCACGGATCACTAGGTTCTGCAACTTGAGCTTAACAATACCTTTTTGAAACATATATAGTGAATCAACTTAATTAAGCATGTAAAGTGAATCAACTATCCTGTCAAAAAACAATTAAAAATTCTACTATCCTCAAAAAGGGGAGATTGGTAGGTAATTGAGCAATGGGTATTTAGGAAAATAATTTTTTAAAAGGGGTTGATTAAAAAAATCCATAGTGTCTCCATGTGTGATAGTTTAATCACGATTGTGTAGAGCTCGAACTCATCCGATGAAAAATCACTAAGCCAAATCGATAATAAAAAAATTAGGGGCAGGATAGCCAACTGGTGCAATGGAATGTGAATGATTATTAAAGGTAAAAAAATAGAAGAAAGTTAAATAGTAAAGTGTGATTTTTAATAAAAGAATTGAAATCTGCCACTTGTCATAATGAAAACCATTTCCATTACCATTATTCATGTCAGCAAAGGATTTTCTTTTGGTTTTGTTTATTTAATAGCTTTTGAGGATTTCTTGACTTTTTCTGCTTGCAACCCTAACACATTCTCTTAACATTTTTTGCTTTCTTATAATGAGTTTTCCTAAAATCATGTGTAAAAAATGTTGAAACCAATATGTAACTTTTTTTTAACACATTTGGGATAACGTTCATTGTATTTGAGATACGTAAATTATGATAACGTAACGGGAAAGAGACCTACACGCAAATAAGGATTCGAGTCCTCTAAAAGGATTTGGTTCCTCTAAAATGTGCAACCCATGTTAAAGAGTATAGTCAATAATATTATTAATTGATACACAACTTAATAGGTTATATTATATTTACATGTGCATAACCAACTATGGGTGATTGAAATGTCCACTTATATGCTATGCACTTTATGAAGTTGTTTATCCAATCAGAGCTTTTTATTATTTGAATACAAAAAAATTTATAAGCATATTGTGCAACCATGAAATTACCTTTAACTGGACTAGAGGCATGATTCGTCAAATGTCCATCTGGTTCAGCCTTTTGTGAAAGTGAGGATTTTGAGTTATTTTTGTCCACCAGAATTAAAGAGCTTTCTAAGAACTTGTCTTGTTGTTTAGGAACATCCCAAATAGGAGTTGCTGGTAGTAAGCATAACTATTCTTGAGAGATAATAAAGTCACTGGAAACATTATCTTTATCCACTGTCACAATGTCAATTTCCTCACATTTATTAACATCATATTCTTTTACCCTCAATCATATGAACTTAGGATAAAAAATGGAATCGGAAAGAAAAGAGTTCATAAGATCGTAGATAAAAGAATATGATGTTGATGAAGATGGAGAAAATTGACATTGTGACAATGGCGAAAGATACTTCTTTGAGTGACTCTGATATCTTTGAAGAAAAAATAAGCTTCCTGCCAGCAACTAATATTCAGGATGTCCCTAAACAACAAGACAACTTCTTAGAAAGCTCTTTAAATTTGGTGAACAACAATAACACTATATCCCCACTTTCACATAAGGTTGAACTAGATGGAAAATTTGATGAATCATGCCTCTAGTCCAGTTAAAGGAAATTTCATGGTTGCATAATATTCTTTCAAAAGTTTTTGTATTATATTAATAAAAACGTTCTGTTTGAATAAACAACATAATGAAGCGCTTATATCATAAGTGTGTAACATATAAGTTTACATTCCAATCTCCCATAAACAGTTATGAACATGTAAATACAATATTAACTATTATGGTGTTTACCAATCAACGATAATATTCACTTTAACTCTTAAACGTAAGTTGCACATTTTGGAGGATCGATATCCTTTTAGAGGAATCGGATCCTTATATGAGTGTAGGGTTCCTTCCCCATGTTCTTCTCATATTTTTCATATCGCAAATAAAATGACTGTTATTTCAAATGTGTTTACATTTTTTACATATTTGTTTCAACATCAACATTATTCACAGATGTTTATAGGGAAACACGAATTAAAAGGAAATGAAAAGGTTAAGAGAAGGTGTGGGAGTTGCGACAGAAAAAGTTAAGAAATCCTCAAAAGTTAGAAAATCAACAAAACCAAAAAGTAAATCTTTAGGCGACAAGAATAATGACAATGAAAATGGTTTTCAGTGTAATAAGTTTTCTGACGAATATTGGCAGATTGCAATTCTTTTATATTAAAATAACATTTTACTATTTGACCTTCTTCTATCTTTTTTACCTTTGATAATCTTTTCCCTTGAACCACGTGGCTATCCTGGACTAGTTAAATTATATACTTTACTTAGTGATTTTTAATGAGATGGGTTCGACTTCTATACAAACATGATTAAACCATCACACAAGGAGAAAGTATGGATTTTTTAATCAACCCTATTTAAAACAATTTTTTTCTTAATTACCCCATCCTTAATTACTTATAACACTCCTTTTTTTAGAAGAGTTAATTAACTTTATATCTTTTTTTAAGAAGTCAAACTAGTCCACCTAAATTAGCATCAGGAAGAATTAAAATGAGACCTTGATGGAGCAAACTATAAGGTCCCAACAAAGATTCACTTTATATTGTTGACTTAGTTGATTCACTTTATATGTCTCAAAAAGATATTGTTAAGATCAAGTTGCAGAATGGGAGCTCAACATTACATTGCATGCATCGTCAACATACACAATGCCCTTTATGATCCAATATTCATATAAGATTAAGAAAAGCTACTATGACGAACACACGCAATGCCTATTATCATCCAATGTTAATAGATACAATTTTAATCCTCCAATGGATACAATACATGTGAAAAAAATCTTCACAACTCAAATAAATGGATACAATTTTATCAATAGTTATATGTTTTATTTGAGTTTAAACAAAGCCTAAGGGTATTTCCTAAGGAGCCTATAAACTAGAATTTTGAAATAATATTGTGTCTTTGAGATCATTTAAAATAATAATTTGCTTGAGTAGATTGTAGAAGGTTGTGTTTAACTCTGATGTTACTTATTGTCCATGCAAAATGCAATGAAAAATATATATCTTCAAATCGCTGCTCTGGATAACCTAAATGCAGATGAAGAATTCAAGAATATAGTTGAAAATCATAAGGTTTATATTCCCTTTCTTTACTGATCAAAATTATGTTTGTTAGGTTAAGATAGCGCAGTATTTATGCCATTTGAATATCAATTTATACAGAGAGAAAAAGAACAGCTCCATGTTGAATTCATTAAGCTTGTAAGACAACTGGATATGAAACAAAAGTTGGAATGGGAGATTGGGCAACTAAAAGGATCACTAACTGCGTTGAATAACACAAGGGACAACAAAGAGTTAGAAGATGGTGATGTTTTAGATAAAATAAATTATTTGCAGATGGAATTGAAGGAAAAGCAAGAGTTACTTCAAGCCTGCGAAGACATGAACCAAATGATAAAAAAAGATGATGATGTTTTGGATAAAATAAATATTTATCGTTTGGTTCAGGTCCTCGCAGGCTTGAAGCAACTCTTCCTTTTCCTTCAATTCCATCTGCAAAGAATTTATTTTATCCAAAAACTTCATCATCTTCTAAATCTTTCTTGTCCCTTGTGTTATTCAACACAGTTAATGATCCTTTTAGTTGCCCAATCTCCCATTCCAACTTTTGTTTCATATCCAGTTGTCTTACAAGCTTAACGAATTCAACATGGAGCTGTTCTTTTTCTCTCTTTGTATAAATTGATATTCAAATGGCATAAATACTATGCTAATCTTAACCTAACAAACATAATTTTGATCAGTAAAGAATGGGAATATAGACCTTATGATTTTCAACTATATTCTTGAATTCTTCATCTTCATTTAGGTTATCCAGAGCAGCGATCTGAAGAGATGTATTTTTCATTGCATTTTGCATGGACAGTAAGTAAAATCAGAGTTAAACACAACCTTCTACAATCTACTCAAGCAAATTATTATTTTAAATTATCTCAAAGACGCAATATTATTTCAAAATTCTAGTTTATAGGCTCCTTAGTTCAATCTTCCCCGACTGTTTTCTTTTAGCTATAATTATATGTTTTATTTGAGTTTAATTTTGATATGTTGTTGTAAAAAATATTATACTGTCAAAAAATTAGAACCAGTTTACATGTTAAATGATTTAACAATTACGATTCAATGACAGTGTGTGAAATCTTTACACTGAAAGCATATATGAACTAATTTTATGTTTTTGGTTTTATCTTCTATTCCATGGCTAAAGGCTTCTTCAATTCAACTATTATACACCATATCAGGGTTCAAGTGCAGAGGTTTTAGCAGATACCAATAAAATATCCAAGGATATTAGTAAACATGACATAAATTGGGTGAAGATGTTGGTATATACTGCCTTAGATATGGCTTCATGAAGGTACAGATACGAGACATTTCTGCACCTATTGTAAGTCAATTAACAAACCCTAACAAGAATCTACATTTAAATTTAGTTCCATATTTGATTATATATGTTGTATACTGCAGCTTTTAATTTACGGCTACAACGTAGTGAAATTTGAACAAATAGTTGTTGTTTTATGATATACTAAATGTTCCTCAGAATGGATCTACATGATAATTTATATATAATGATAGGTGGAAAGAACAAAATAGCACAAAGAGGATAAACAGTTGATGCAGATAATAATGAACAAAAATTAGAGACAAAAGTTGATGCAGATGATACTAATCATATGTTCTCAACTCATGCCACTGATTCTGATGAACCAATATCTAAAGAAAAAAATATTGTTTGGGAATTGATTCCAGAACTCGAAGAAAAAAAGAATGAACAATATTTTGAATATAATAGACAGCGACCAAATCCAGATGTATAAAATCACTAATGAAACTGGAAAATAATAGACTTAAACATAAATCACTTTTAAAAACCTCAAACCAAATTGATCATTCATTGTATCGATATAGAAAATCAAAGAAAGATTCATACCTTAAAACTGAGAACAAGATATCAAGTGAAATTGCCTACTTCATAATGTAAAAATGAGGGCCAAAATGCAGTTTTTAAATTCTACAAATGTTTTGTTTAATGTATAGGAAAACAAAGAAGGACTAGAGCTTCTGAAGACTGCCATTGCAAAAGCTGGTTATACTGGAAAGGTTGAATATTCATCTGCTGAATCGGACTTAGCATCGTAATACATATATGAATGATTAATTTCCGTACAGGTTGTAATTGGGATGGATGTAGCTGCTTCAGAATTTTATGATAACAAGGGCAAAACACATGACTTGAATTTTAAGGAAGAGGTGGACAGCTTATAGTCTTTTTCCTTAAGTTTCTCCATTTTTATTTCTTTGTTGAGATATATTTCTTTGCCTTGATAACTGATTACCTTATTACAGAATAATGATGGATCAGAGAAAATCTCAGGTACAAGTCATTTGTGTCGGACTACCCAATTGTGTCCATTGAGGATCATTTATAGTTTCTATGTATTGCTACCTTGTTGGTACCTTCAAATGTAGTTTCTTTCTTAATAATTGATAGTGGGTTTCATCACAAACTGGATTATGGTTCAATTATGAAGAATCTATTGTATAATCTCAATTGTTGTTCTAATATTAAGAATATCTTGTATACATGAATATTTAGTAATAAATTAGTTAAATTAATATAGTAATAAATTATACTATAGTAAAAAAAAACAGCAAAAAAGAAAAAATTGGACGAAAACTTCAAAATTGCTAGGATCTAGTCACAAATTAGTTAAATTATAGCTATAGATTTGTTGTCGAATTGCTACTTTAAGTTTTAGGAGGGTGTATTGGATTAAGATTTTAAAGAACAATTTTTGTTTGAAAAAGTCTTGAGGATTTTAAAAGACTTTGCAGGATTTTGATGACTTTGAAGATTTTAAAAGACTATTAAGGATTTCAATGGAGTTAATTTATAAGATTTT
>Ga0228711_1003751_pt1 | contig 23590 bp, 5 predicted proteins | sample MedpolnodulmetaG_2_FD_177996 | JGI IMG/M metagenome (GOLD analysis project Ga0228711, IMG submission 177996) | Root nodule microbial communities from Medicago polymorpha collected in Santa Monica, California, United States - brown nodules | ecosystem: Host-associated > Plants > Roots > Nodule...
CTGCATCAACATAAATTTTTGTGGTATACAAAAGACCATTATAAAAAGTGTGGATAATAAGCCACTTCTCTAAACCATGATGGGGACAAAGTCTAAGCATTTCTTTGAAACGCTCCCACGCATCGTAGAGAGATTCCTCATCTTTTTGAGCAAATTGGTAAAGCCTCGCCCTTAATTGAGCGGTTTTAGAAAGGGGAAAGAATCGGGCTTTCTTTAGCAAATCTATACTCTTTCGTTAATTGTTTCAATACTAATTCTGAATCACCTTTTATCTCGACGCTTTTTGCCCCTAGTTCAAGGAGAATCTCTAAACCAGCGATCAAGGCTTCATATTCAGCCTCATTATTCGAGCAAAACTGGTTAAGTCGAAATTTATACGTTGTTGGGACATTTTTGGGCGATATGATTATAACTCCAATCCCGGTGCCATTTTAGTGGCTGGATCCATCGAAGTAAAGTCTCCAAAGTTGATCATTGGCACCATTTAATGATGGTTCGATTACCGAATGATCAGCAATAAAATCGGCTACAATTTGGCCTTTTAACAGATTTTAACGATTGGTAAGTTAATGAATATTCTGTGAGTGCCAAGGCCCACTTACCAACTCTACTGTGTAGAATTGGTTTGGATAGCATATGTTTAATTATATCGAAATGAGAATAAACATAAACATCAAAAGGTTTTATATAATGCTTTAGTTTTGTACAAGAGAAATATAAACAAAGACACAATTTCTCACTTGGATGGTATCTTGTTTCGGTATCATTCAGTACTCTACTAAGATAATAGATGGCTCTTTCTACGCCATTTTCATCCTCTTGCGCTAGCATACTTCCTATAGTACACTCAGACGCTGCTATGTACAATTTCATACCCTTGTCTCTAAGTAGAGGTGAAAGGATAGGAGGGTTAAGCAAATATGACTTAATTTCTTCAAAACCCTTTTGATGCTCCGGTTCCCATTTGAACACGTCCTCTTTCTTTAAGCGAAGTAAGGGTGAAAAAGCCTGCGCTTTGCCACTTAGATTTGATATAAACCTTCTGAGGAAATTGATTTTTCCTAATAGGGACTACAACTCTTTCTTTGTTGAAGGAGCTTTAGTCTCCATGATTGCTTTGGTTTTGTTCTAATTGATCTCGATTCCTTTCTTATGCATAACAAGACATCTTACATTGAAGCAAACATCTTAAAAGACGAAGAAAAAAAAGAATTTTAGCACCAAAATGCACACAGAAGCGCTCAAGTGCACCAGAAGGGGCGCAAGGCGCACACAAGGAGGCGCCAGGCGCCAGGATTTTCCAAGCACATGTGCCTCGCGCATGGCTTAGGCGCCCAACACCTGGTTGCTTGCGAAAAAAGTCGCGTTATGTGACTTTTTCGCCACTAGAAGCCCATGATTTTATCCCAAGTCATGTGGAAACTCTCCCTATAAATACCGCCTTCCTCATTCATAATTTCTTGTTCAGAACTGGAGAAGTTCAAGAGGAAGGCGATTCTAGGAATTTAAGGAGGAGTTATATCTTATCCTTATCTTTTGTAGGGTATGTGTTTATCTTTTTGTATTTTGTCTTAGTTATCATGTGTAACTAGATATTTATGGGCTAGGGTTCTAAGATGAACCTTTATTTGTTTTGTTGGATAACTATTTAATTTAATGTTGTTTATTTTAGTTTATTTTATGTTCGCTATTAAGTTTTATTAGGATTAATTTTTTGCAAAAGAGCGCAACCCTAGATTAGGTACTTATGATGTGACAGGGCCTAATACTGATGCTTATATCTTTATATTTATATATGTCTATCTAGGAAGTAAGTAGTTAATAACTAGACGAAACATGCTGAAAGCGAGTTGACTCTGGTAGTAAGTACTTAGCAGGTGACATTACTAATATTGATTAAAATCTGCTGAGCCTTGGATGTAACTAGTTATTAATTAAGGAAACAAATAACTAAGGGGAGTGAATCGATCCTAGTAGAACCATTCTCCTCGACCCCTTGGTAAGGTAGACGCTGATAGGGATGCCCGTTTGTAGAACTACCAAGAGGCGAATGAGAGTGTGCTATGAGTGTCGTAAGATTCATAGATGGAAAGACCTTCAGGAACTAGGAACGCCAGTTTTAGTCTATGTTTCAATTATCTTTGAATTAGTAAGACCCCGCACATAAGGATCACCGTGCGATCAGAAGGTTCAATTAGCCATCGGAGAGATATACCTATATCAACAGAGATATTACAGACCCCGCACGTAAGGATCACTATGTGATCAACATATGCACCTTGACAACCGACTAGGTTAGAACATCCCAACGGCCTCATCACTTGTATAGTCTACTTAAGATAACTAAACGCGACATGAATGTTATTTAATTCCAAAAAAATAGATAGGGGGATTTGAAGAATCCTAACCACTGTTTACTTTTCTGTAACCAAACAAGTAACTTCTCTATTGCAAGCAGATAAAAATTGCAATCTCTAACCCTTAACTCTCTTATTATTATATCGTCAAAACAAATAAAGTAACGCGAATTGTTTGGACGAAACGACAATCCCTATGAATATGATACTCTACTTACACTTTATTACTTGGCAAATGATTTTATACACTTGCCTAATCCGACCATCATATATATCACATATATCTTGCTCAACTTATACTCTTGCATCTAATCAATAACGAGGCTCTTGACATCAGGGATATTCCATCAAGAACCACACATGCTACCCTATAAAGTCGTACGGGGTTATGATACCATAGTTGGCTCTTATAAAGGATCCAACAATAGATTGGGAACAACCACACAAACGAGAATGATATCATGTCTTCGTCTAATATTAAGTATGACAAAATTTTAGTCTGTGCTTGGAACGACTATCAATACTAGCACCACATAAATGTATATTGTTTATAGATTTCTATTCAAATAATAAAATCAATGATAACACAACCTTATGTAGTAGCCATAGCCTAATAATCACATCAAATCAAACAAAAGTTTACCTCTAGTAAATTCCATTTTCTATCATAAAAGTATTTTATAAAATTAGAATGAATTTTTATGATTGTTAAGTTTTTTTAAGTCACCTCTTTGCTAAGGGTGTTAAAAAGACAAACATGACATTTTGATGTACTTAAGAGATATTTGATTATAAATTTTTATGTTACCACTTTACTATGTGTGCTAAAGAGACAAATACAACACATGGATTTACTTAAGAGACATTTAGTAATGATTCTAATTTTAGGAATGCAAAAAATATTTAATGTACGTAAGGCAAAAAATAAGTTTATAAACCGTAAAGTTATAAAACTATATTCCATCTCTTAAATCCATAAAAGATAAAATATGAACGAAATTGTCAAGTCTTTTTATGTTATGATTATTTTTCTTTAAATATTTATTGTTTCAATGAATGTTGATGGCAATCCATTTTTTATCTTTCTCAAACTTTCTTAGTTCCTTTCTACATAATATTTTATCTTACTTTAAATACATCCTTTCATTCTATTTTTTTTATCGAAGCAATAACTCTATGTCAAGTCAATTTTGATTGTCAAGAGGATATGTCTTCCCATCCTAAAAAACCTTGGTGCGATATGTGAAGTGTGGATGTATTTGTGTGAGTTTCCCGTAACTATATGAATTTGATGAATCCCGTTAGGTTAAGATCAACCATAATTTAAGTATGCCAAATTTTAGCCAATTATTGGTACGACTATCCATACTAGTACCGGAGAAATTGATATTATTTATATCAATTATAACACTAACTTGTGTAGTACCCATAGCCTAATAATCACATCAAATCTAACTAAAGTTTACCCCTTTAGTAAGTTCCACTTATTTTTTTGGTCAAGTAATAAGTTCCACTTTCTATCATGAAAGGTTATAGAATAAAGGAATGTTAATTTTTGAGGATTTGTTCAAAAATTATGACCCCTCTTTATTAAGGGTGTTTAAAAGACACATGACACTTTAATGTACTTAAGATAGATTTAATTATAAGTTTTTATGTTACCACTTTATTATGATTGTAAGTGTTTTTTTTGTCAACTCTTTACTAAGGGTGTTAAAAAGACAAACATGATGCTTTGATGTACTAAAGAGAGATTTAATTATAAATTTTTATGTAACCACTTTACTATGTAAGTTAAAGGGACAAACACATCACATCAATTTACTTAAGAGACATTTAGTAATGATTCGAATTTAGGAAGGTTGTTAACATCTTCATAAGATATGAAAACTATATAATGTACGTAAGGCAAAAAATAAGTTTTATAAATCGTAAACTGATAAAAACATATTCTATATCGTGCATTCAACGAGGAGAGAATATGAATGAAATTATCAAGTTTGTTTATCTTATGATTATCTTTCTTTCACTATTCATTGTTGCAATGAATGTCGATGGTAATTCATTTTCTATCTTACTAAAAATATAGTTCCTTCCTACATAATATTTTTTTTCTCATTTTAGTTACATCCTTTTATTCTATTTTTTTTATCACAGGATTTACTTTATGTCAACAAAATTCTGATTGTAAACATGAACCATGCTTCCCTCCTAAAAAACATTGGTGCAATTGGCTTCAGCCAGTTCTGATCAAGAGAATTCTGGTAGGCAATTGCGAATGTATTTGAGTGAATGGGCCTACAAGATTCTGCTAGAAATTTTCATAAGTTGTCATTCAGTAATTGTGCAAGAATCCAATAATTTGCATTTTCTTCCCTTTCTAATTTCATGGACCCGAAATAATTTGTATTTTATTTTGGGTCTGTCGCTATTTTCTGGAACGGACTCACTGATACTCTCGTGAAGATGAGTTTGCTGGTGGATTTGCTGGTTGTTGGTTCTAAGGTTCTGTTTCAAAATCTCGTTGTCACTGTATTGTTTCTAATTTTTTAGATCTGGTTTACTTCGTGAGGGGTTCAATGGGCTCGAAAGGTTGTTAGTGCTCACTCTGATTTTTTGTGGGGGTTGTTGGTTCGTGAATCTATATGTATTGGCAGTTGGTTCGTACACCATTCATCGGTTAAAAGGCAAGTTTGATTTTACTCAGACTTGTCTCTGTTTTATTTTTGTTGGTTCAATGCTTACAACTTTTTAGATATCAATTTCTTTTGCGATCCAGTTTTGGACCCCGCATTAGGCTTGTCAAACTGTGTTTATGGTGTGTAATTTTCTACGTCACATTTGAGTTCATCGCTATATTTTCATCTAGTTTGGTTTTTATACTACTTTTGTTAATCATTGTTGTATTACCCTTTTAAGGGCTGATTTGTGGTTGTTGGGTCAGGTTTATGTCCCCTCAGTTTTTTGTATTCCCTTTTTATTTAATATATTTTCCTCACTTAAAAAAAAGACGATTGTAATGACATGAAATAAAGGATTTAAAGAATAATGTTTAGATTGTTTTCTTCTCTCTTTGTTTCGGATAAATCTCCACGGCCTTCATAATATGTTGAATAGTTAAGTTGAAAAATATTCTATGTTACCTATATGCCTATAAATTTATATTTATGTCATAAATTGTTCCACTTATGATTTTTATCGCACTTCAATTTACATTTCTCTTCCATTGTACTTTTTGAATAACCTTGAATGTTTTGCTCTCCTTTTAAAATGCATAAAAAACAAGAACGTTACTTAAACAATTAAAATAATTTTGTAGAATAGATGTGTAGGTGTTGGTGGGACAAATTTATTTATATTTTTTAACAAATAAATGAAATTACAGAGAGCAGTTAGGTTTACAATTGAGGTACTAGCTCAGTGGTAAAGTTTAATTATGTAACCAAAATGTTTTAAGTTCAAATCCCCTGAGGAACAATAGTAAAATGGACATTTTTGTCACTTTAATTAATATAAAAAATAGCAATAAGGTACATGTAAGGTGATAAGCCGGCAATTGCACAACTTTGTCGTGTAATTAAAAGATCAATCATGTAGGGGTTTGCGAGTATCAAAAGCTTCTCCTGATTTATTTAGCTATAAATGTTTAACATTTGATCAGTTGATGATTTGATTGTTTTTTAAAATATGCAATAGTATAAAAGAGTCTTGAAATTATTGAATTTCATCACAATGATGAACCAACCAAATCCGAATTATCCCTAATTCTATGGAATTTTAAATTCTAAATCTGAGGTAATTCTAAGGTATCTAATGCCCTCACATAAAGATATTTTAGACTATTCTCGTATTTCAAATCCCTTGTCCAATCATATATTTCCAGCATCTACCTTCACCTTTAGGTACAATGATGCCTAACATATTTTAAATCTTTTTATTACGATGAGTCAATTGCTATATGTTGATATCAATTTCAACTTGTGTTGCATCGTTGATACCATATGTTTTGAAATATTATGACCCTATGATTGTTTGATCTAATATCAATTGCCATCTTGGTTAGTCACGCTCAAACAATCATATCCAGATTTCAACTTAAAAACAATAAGATTGAATTAAGTTTTTTGAAACTATTAAACAAAAAGAAAGAAGAAAATTACTCAATCATCATAGTGATGGGCCTAAAGCAAAAATAAAAGGAAAACAAAAGTAAATAAACTAAAAGCTTATTGAAATGCAAAGAACAAGATACAAGATCATGATAAGTGTTTACAACGAAGTGATGATGAGAAATGCAAGTTTTACAAGCCAATATACAGACACAAAAGACTCGAAATTTGTTGAATTCAGTAGCCATAAGACTTAACTTCACCTAATTCCACAAAACCATTCAAATAGACAAAGTAAGACATATAATTTTAGTGTTGATGGTAGGCTATGACCGTAGTGATTGGCTACGAGTGGTCCTAACCAAACTATGACTACAACCTCCTTTTGATTTTCCAACTTCCATGAGTTATGGTGACAATTTCTGCCAAGTGTTGCGAATTTAAACTGTTTTACTATGAATTTCCACATCCAATGTATTGAAAAAACACTCCATTCAAATTATTTGATTCCTTGGCCATAAAGACTTCACCAAATAATTGTCTACCACCAATTCTTCACGATCTCTTGACCATATCTATTTATTGCAAAATAAATAAGAAGTAGTAAAGTAATTCTAAAAAGATAATAAAAACTAATAATTATTTAAATAAAATAAATGCATTAAATACATATAAAAATATGTTACCAAACACCCCATGCATGAACATTGTTTGTCCTCAAGCAATTGCTTCGGTATGAAATATTAGGAACAAGCAAACATAAAAATTAATAAGAACAAATGCATGCATTGTTTGTCCTCAAGCAATTGCTTCGGTATGAAATATTAGGAACAAGCAAACATAAAAATTAATAAGAACAAATTTCAATTGCATATGTAGCACCCATACTAAATTTATCTAAAATATTTAGCATGTGCGTCTTAACATATAATTAATCTAATAATATTTTCTATAACATATATCTGATATGTACATCTGGTAAAAAAAATCTGTACATAATTAAAAATTATGTATACAATATTAAAATTACAATATTATATAATTTCTCTGAACAAAATATATAATTACTCGTCTTATACATCTGGTAAGGTACCATTGGCATGTACATATACAGAGCATCTTCGAAACTCATACTAATACAAGAAAAGTAAATATAAATTGTCCAGCTTCTTCTGCTACTCTCCAATGCGAACAATCCTACTTGCGAACATGTGTGCATCTGAAATAAAAACAACGGGATTGAGGTGAGACAGGATGTCTCAGTAAGTTCCACCTATCCTAGACCGTAGGCAATCTCAGGGTACCTAGGATCGCCATATGTCTCTACATATACCTGATTTCAGGATTTACTATTATGTTATGTATAATTTAGCGACCGGGGGAAAACTAAGATCGCTAACCTGAATATTATCACAATATATTTTCATATACTTATTCATATCATATTTTATATCATGTTTACAGATTCATGTTAGAAATCAGCGTGTAACATACAATTAATCTGAGTTCATTTTACGGAATGGACCCGAGTGGAGTAACCCCGGATACATTCCCATACATAACAGTTGAAATTCCTATTTGAGGCTAACGTCGAACTCCTCTTGATGTTGCGCATGACTTACATTAGAAGAATGCTTGTCCACTACTAACGGGGAACCTCAACTCCACTACCAACGGGGAGTTAGAGAGTCACAACTTAACTGTTGTTGTGTAGATTTCCTTTGTGGGGAAATCCCACCCAGCGTAGTTTGGAACCTGATGGACACAACTTAACTGATTATAGTTACCTGTAACTTAAATCTGATATTTTATTCTAATCATAAATTTCTATCGGTCCCGAAGTCTAATACTGACGCGAAACATTGGCTGACACGTCTTAATATAAAAGAGTCAAGATCCGTTGACACCAAATCACAATCATCTATTTAGTTTAATCTAAAGGTCCTTAATTGTTTGTTTAATTAATTCGGTGAGCCTCTCTCCTTACTTCCCTACCGAAGCACACTCATTTCTTCTCCTCAATTTGCCTGAACAACGTCCTCAATGTCTTGTTTGTATCGGGTTTTTGTTCACTCCTCGTCAAAACGAATGTGGGAACAGAGATGTTTGTACATATAATAAATAAAAATAACATGATAGATTGATAGTGCACACAAGCACATGAACAAAGACTTTTTATTGCCGTGAAATTAAATATTTCGACGATCACCATGGATTTGCCAAAGAAAGGCTATGAGTTTTAATGCGTTGATGTCTAGAACATTCCTCCACAACATAATTGCTTTTTCCACCTTTAGCAATTGTTTACCTCATACTAATCGATTCCCATTTGGAACTTAATGTTAGAATGCAAATCAATTCCAAAAAGGGGGAAGAGAGAAGATATTAATTTGTGTAAGGTTTTACTAGGATTGAAGTTAAAAGATTGTTGCTTTGAACGGCCACCGAATCAGGAGGCAAAACTGGACATTTATCAGTAACAACTATAAAAGAAAAAAATCCAGAACACCTAAGGGTCCGTTTGGTTCGAGAGTTTTGGAGGGGATGAGCGGGGAGGGGAGGGAAGATTTTTAATTTGAAGTGTTTAGTTCAATTTTTAGAAGGGGGTGGGAGGGAAGGGGAGGGGAGCAAATCTTTTTAAAATTTGATTGCATTGTCATAATTATCCTTAAATTAATTTCAAATCTCAATATTAACCTTGTAACAACTTTTATTATTATTTATTAGGCCAAATACCTCTCTGGGTCCTTTAAGTTTTACGTTTGTTTCACATAAGTCCTTTAAGTTTCTAAGGTTTCAGATAGGTCCTTTAAGTTTCGAGTTTGTTTTGGATAGGTCCTTTAAGTTTATAAGGTTTCAGATAGGTCCTTTAAGTTTCGAGTTTGTTTTAGGTCCTTTAACTTTGGCTTAACGGAGGTTGATAGGAAGGACATATCTGAAACCTTATAAACTTAAAGGACCTATCCGAAACAAACTCGAAACTTAAAGGATCTATCTGAAACCTTAGAAACTTAAAGGATCTATCTGAAATAAACATGAAATTTAAAGGACCCAGGGAGGTATTTCGCCATAAAAATAAGTACTTGTATTGAATCACTTGAAAAAGTAGTCTCACTGACAGCTTAATACTGCCATGGTTGCTTCTAAATAATTTAAAGCAAGTATCTTTTTATATATTTGTTTCACTTTTAAATTACAAAAGGCAGTTCTGTTTGACTCAAAAATATATTGTAAACTTTTGCGCTAGCCATCTTCATTTGGGTCTAGCACCCAAAACCATATATTTTAAAAATAAATAACCTAAATAGACATTTTTATTCTTAAGAATATTGCTAATATACTTTACCAAAAATATAGGTATAAGAAATCAATAGTATTTGACGACAAGTGAACGTGGTTGTTCATATCTTAATGAAGACGGCGTATTTTTGGGCTAGTCAACCACATTATAGATTAATGGTATTAGTTAAGCTTTGTTTTATTAAAAAAAAAAAAAAAACTATTGTATTGTACTATTCGGTCTGTTTTTGAGATTTTGGTATCAGTTAAACTTTGCTTTATTCCAAAAAAAAAAAACTACGGTATTCGATTATTCGGTCTGTTTTTTAGATTTCTCATACTTATAGATTTTGATAAAGATATGATATAAACAACATAAGTATGAAATATACAATTTCGTTGATACGCACTTCAATATAAGATAACAAACATGATAATATTATTTTATTACACAGTATATTTTTTTTTAAAAAAACTTGATGGCAAATAATATAATTATTTTTTATCCTTAAAAAAAACACATTTGTCCAAAAAAAATCAAATTATAACACATGGTAACAAAACATGCTAATATTATTTTATTACACTATTTCTGTAATCAACTCAAAATGTATCATATAATATGCGTTGGTTGGCATATATGGTAACAAACCATGATATATATCATGTTATTGTCAACATTTTAGAGTTTTTTTACCATGTCATGTTTGATATAATGTGTTTGATTAGGACATGGTAACAAAAACACATTATTAGAATTTTAACACATTATTTGATACATTTATTTTTTTAGGAATATGATACATATTTTTATATCCACACCTTGTATCGCATTTGGTGTGGGATAATTATTAATCCAACAAAGAAGTACAAATGATTGAAGAAATCTAATTGCCGTTAAAACTATGAATAAAAAATATACATGTTTAGTAAATTGTCTCGTAGAAAATGATAATCTATGTGTAGACGGTAACTTACTATTGTTTTAACTTACCACCGTTTATCACTTGAAAAATTTGTTGCACTTGCCAAATTATTTATGGTAAGTTTTTATTTTTGTGTCGTTGCTAGATTGTTGAATTTTTCAAGAAAGCAATTCACTTTACTTATTTAGTTTATTATTTTATTATATTTTATTTTAGTTTCATAAATTCCAAAAATAATAAAAAAAATCTTTTTTATTTAGTTTGTTTGTTTTATTTTTATAACCATATATTTATTTTATTTGTTTTGTTGTTAAATCTAAATTGTCAAAATGATTTGTTTATATTTTATTATTTTAATTCCTAGTCTTATACGCCAAAAGAAAAAGATTTACTTCTTATTTTGTTGAGTTTTATGTTGTTCTTTTTTATCTTTCAAAAAAAAATGTTGTTATTTTTTAGTTGGATATTTAAAAAAATCCAAAAAGATTTATTTTAATTTTATATAGTTTTGTTTTCACTCAAATATTCTTAAATATCTGAAAAAATGATGTAAATACATCTTATATTTATAAGACAAAATTTATATCAAGAATCTTTTAGACAAGTAAGTTCTCTTATGATGCTTGTGTTGTCTTGTTGTGTGGCATTGCGTGGAAGCAGAGTACAACCATCGTTCAACAGCACAACCATCATTCGTGATTAATCATTATTGGTTTTTTGTGGGCACACTTGGAACGTGAGTTAAGTGATTACTTGAGAAGTTCAATTAAATTCTTGCAAGTGATAACCTGAGCTGTTTTACGTTTAATATTCCTGCCATTCACGTTAACAATCCAATTCTTTATAAGTTTGTGTTTTGTCATTCAATTTTCACATGAAACCTGGGACTGTCTTGGAGCCAGGGACTTACTGGCATGCTTCATAACCGCCTTGTTTTCTCTTTGGAATTGTTTTGTATTTTTCTTAACCTTGCGCTTATCCAGCCTCGACAATTAAAGATTAATTCCTTGCACTCAAATATTACACTCAACAATTGTTTTTAGGGAAACAAATTTACACCTCCAAAATTTATTAAAATAAAATAGTGTCATTTGAACAACCATTTAAGACAACTTTGGCGACAACTTCTTTTGTCTCTCTTTTTATTAGTCAAAACAATAAAGAGAAAAATGAATAGAAGGAACAAGAGCATAATGTGAATATGAAAGATAAAGTTATCAAAAAATTGTCATAAAGTGTTATACATATATAATTTTTTTAAGAAAAACATATTCTCAAAAAACCGGATGGTTGACACACAAAAAAATTTTAATTTGTTTGAAAGAAGTTAAGTGTGTGTTAGTTAATTTTAATATTTGATGGTCTAATTTTGCCGTCAAAAAAATAATTGATGGTCTAAGATTGAAATTGAGTGAGCATTTTGATCATTCCACACAAATTAAGAAAAATATTTAAATAAATGAGAGAGAGTGGTATTTCTCCTGAATTATATTTTATCATGTAATCATCATTATTATATATACATGATAAAATATATTGAATTAAGAGGGATGAAAGTAGTGTGTGAAAAAAACGGGGGATGAAAGTAGTATTATTAAGATTGTATAATTGGAAAGTAATTAATATTAGTTAGGGTGACCCAACTTGTTTATTAAATTTAATGGGGTTTAATTTGATGAGAAATGATATTTGAATATCCATTTTGTGACAATTTTTATGACAGCTTTCTATCTCATACTCGCATTATTTTTTTACTTTATCTCTCTTTATTGCTTTGATTTTCGTTCAAATACCTACTTTTTCTTTGTAAATTATGATTATCCAATAAGTTGTCAACCAAATAGTTGTTCAAATAACACTCCTCTAATTTGATTATGTTGGATAAAATGTGTTGAAAGATGCACGTGAAGCGCATAAGTTTGTGTTTTAAGGTTTTAGCAGCTCGGTGTGGGGGAGGAAGGTACTAAGTAGGCATGTGAAGGAGGGAGGAAGGATGGAGTCAAGTCCGTGGAAAGAATTGTTATATTAGTTACATCACGATCGCTATATGAAATGATCCTAAATTAATTCTTAATCAACAACATGAAACTATCAATTTTAAAATTAGTTTTTCTATTGCATTTTCGCTCTTTGTTGAACTCTATTTCGTGTATTGTCGATTATAATTTATTTTGTTTTCAGAATCGATTATACCTGAAGCTATGATTTATAATTTTTGGTTATAGAATTGATTTTCACACTCAAATTTATAGTTCAGCTCACATTTACAAAAATTTACATGAATGTATTCAAACACAAATAACTTTTAGTTAGAATTACTTTTAACAAAAATCGATCCTATAAAATCAAGTGTATTCAAATCAATTATTCCCACCACATAACTATACACACACTATGTTTCTCAACGAAATGTACACGAGAATATTTGCATATACCCGTGAATATCACAAAATCAGTGAGCAACAACCCGCACATATAAGGCAAGCATAAATAATGGTTTTGTTCAACGGGAGCAAATAGCATATTACTATTACTGCTGTTTGTATTTGTGGATCCTCATGTCATTCCAATTAGATTGTGTGAACGTGGTAATGTACCATGGGAACTTGAGCGCAATGTGTCATTTGGCCGGAACTTGACCATGCTATCCTTCACTTCAGAGTAAAAAGTTTTTTAAGAACATTTTTAGACGGTTATATAGTATTCATCCTAAGTTTTTAATGGTCGCAAGATCTCAAAGGAAAATACTACTCTTCAGCAAAACATAAATAAGTTTACGACATTGCTTATAAATATTAACGGAGAAGAAATTGATTTTACATTTATATTAAATTTTATGTGTTTCTAGGATTAATGTCTATTCTTGGCCGTAGAATTTGTTAGAAATGAATATACACATGAAGTTATTATGAATGGAAGGAGTACAATGATTCTTTAATTATTATTACTTTTTAGCGTAACGCCGTAACGTTTATAAATTCCTTGGGCTTATAAGTTAGGAGTGTTCATCGATTAATGTTCTGTTATGAAACTGTAGAATGAGAACATGCCTTGGACTTTCACAAAGGAAGCAAGACAGCATGAAACAGAAGAGTTGTCAGTCAAGGCTAAATAGTTCATTCTGAAACTTGGTTTTGTGTGTAATTAAAAAAGCAAGGAAACACAAAGGGACCTCTCAAAAACCCATCCCAATGGTGCTACTGACAAACTAATACATCCAATCACTAGACTTTAAAACAATACTGTACACACTTACTAGTAAAAGTATAGGAGAACACTTGTAGAAGCTCGGATACGTCATACGGATGCAGATACGATATGAATATGCGGATATGTGAAATTTGTAAAAGAGAAATACTTTAAAATATTATTTAAACAATCATAAGAAATAAATTTTATATTTTTACTTTTTATGTGTTTAAATTACATTTTTAAGATGAAATTTCCTATTAAAGGATCTTTAAATAATATTTTTAAGACAATTGTGAATGTAACCTTCAAAACTTTAAGTGAAAATTGTCTCCTCTCTTCTTAGTGGGATTTGTGTTTTTCCGAATACACCCCCTCTTTTCTTAGTGGGATTTGTGTTTTTTCAAATACACTTCCCTCACGCTCAGCACTTGTTGGGCTTGATGCGTGAATAAGTTTAGGTGGCCCTTGAATTCAACAAGCTCTAATACATGTTGAAATTTGGGGCCTAACTCAACCTTACAAAACCGGTCTATGAGGTGGGGATTGTCTCCTCTTTATAAACTATTTTCAAGAGTCTCATTTATCCGACGTGGAACTTGAGTTTTTTCCAATAACTTCAAGCCTTGAACGCTCCCCAGCAAAATTTGTTATCCTCTATTTTATCTTTTCTTTTTAATTCTTTTAAAATTAAAAATTTACATAAAAGATATCTGTATAAACTTGAAAAGAAAAACCCCACCACCACAATGGGAAACACATTCCATAAAAATCCAAAGTTTATCAAAATGCTTTTAATTTTATATGATACAGGTTTGGTATTATATCATTTCTTTCACTTTTCTCGGTTCTCCTTTCTTTTTCTAACACACCTTTACTTGTTCAGCTACTGTATAAGCTAATCAATCTTCATTTTTGTAGTGCAACAAATGTATTATATGAATTGTAGTTTGTCTTTTTTTCCTTTCATGTGGACAACTCCTTTTCATTGTTTGAACATGAACAAATTGTATGAAAGGAATAGAAGATTCGGGGATCAAAAGCAATCTATTTCCGTGGTAAACATCATAAACCAGCAAGATACCCATGTCTTTAGAAACTTCTTTTTGAGTTTTTTATTTAACTCATGTCTTTAGATGGCCAATAATGATTGAACTTAGTATATATATATTTTCGTTAGTATGTATCATGAAAATTAGGATCAAACTAACTTGTGGGCTTGTGCTATTAGGACACAAGTTAAGGATTTAAAAGAGGAATTAAAACATAATTTTCATATAAAGCCGCATCAAGTAAAGTGGTCCAACATAAGAGCAACTTTGAATTTTGACAATCAAAATGATTTTATATCATTTCTAGTTGACATTATCGACTTTCTAGCTCCTGATGTCCTTGCCTTTCTGCATAAAGTTCAAAGGATCATGCAAAATAATATTATGTCCCCTGAGTTATGAATGTTGTACTTACAAAGATTTATGTTGTTATTCAAAAAGACTTAGCGACGCAGCTTGTTACTCGCTTGCCTTCCACTCTTTGTAATTTTTTGTACATATATAAATTAGGGTTTTGCTAGAAGACACCTTTTATGAAGGTGTTTTTTAGCAAGTTATTCTATGAGCATTTGTTAAAAGACACCAACTAGTTTTTATGAAAGGTGTCTTTTAGCAAAGTTATAACTAAAAAGTGAAAGTCGCACCTTGAAGTGTGGGTTGCTAAAAGACACCTTTATGAGTGGCTTCTAGCAAAACCCTATAAATTAATACATCTATTAAGCTTGTTTATATGTCCTTAAAACAGAAGTTATCATCTTCCTTAAAATTATTATAACTTTTTGTAGTGAATAGCTTTTTATGTTTAAGATAATATGTCTATATATAAATTAAGATATGTCGTTGATCAATTCACGCACTTGAGTTCGTGAGATATTGGTTATTTGCCCACTTAACACTTTATTTGGTTTATGAAAGAAGACATGTCAAAGTAAAATAAAATAAATGGGAGAGGGAAAAGAAAAAAAAAGTGAGATGATAGTTTAATGAAAATGAAAAAAAAAAATAGGATAGAGAAATAACATTAATGTATTTTCGCGAAAAAAAACTAAAGCATTTGATTTGAATAGAAAGGTAAACATACATTATCTAGATTCTTTTAAAAAAAACATTATCTAGATTAGCGCAAACTTGTCCGTTTTTTCCGTTTTTTTATTGTCACAATACGTAAATTATTAACAATATAGAGATTAGATGTTTTTTTATTAACGATATTTTTTATGAAATTTTGACTTTGATTACAAGTATAGAGATTAGATGTTTGTAAATTTCAAATTATAACAAACTCAATAAATCATGTTTATCTTTTTCAAAAACATCAATGATCTAACAAATATAATATAAATTTTATCTGTTTTAATGAAACGAACAATACAACGTTGTTCTAAGAAAAACTTAAATATGTCTTTAGTCTCTGCACTTTCATCAGATTTTGCCATTAGTCCCTACACTTTTTTTTGTTAGGAATTGGTCCTTGCACTTTATAAAAATATTGGTATTGGTCCCTCTGTTAACTTTCCGTAAAAAAAAAAAACACAAAAATATTGGTATTGGTCCCTGCACTTTGTAAAATTATTGGTATTAGTCCCTGCACTTTGTAAAAATATTGGTATTGGTACCACATGGCGTGAAATGATTGGACCACGTGACACTCTGTTAGTTTTGTGTTTTTTTTTTTAACAGAAAGTTAATAGAGGGACCAATACCAATATTTCTACAAAGTGCAGGGATCAATACCAAACAAAAAAAAATGCAGGGACCAATACCAAAATCTGATAAAAATGCAGGGATCAATAACACATTTAAATCTCTAAGAAATTTGTTCCAAGAGTATAATTTGAGTAAATAAAAAAGCAATCCAAAGTCTCTTATTTTCTTTATATATATAAGATAGAAAACTAGATGATTAAAATTCTGATCCAAGACTTCTAAAACATGTTACGTTAGATGGGAAAACACTTGGATAACATTAGAGTGATAATGTCATGTTACATTGGTCAACCACAATGTCTCAAGTCTACAAAAAAAACAAAAAATCATGACTTTCTTCTCTCACTTACAAAGATTTTTTGTCTTTTTGTACACTTACGACATTGTGGTTGACCAATGTCACCCAAGTGCTACTCTGTTAGATGTGACCCTGTGGGCATGACAATAGAGGTTAACACACCTTGTAATTATTGTCCTTAACTGGGTTAAATATGTTTTTGATCTCTATAAATATATAAACTGTTTGTTTTGCCTTCCTGCAAATTTTCTTAGACCTGTAGTCTCGCAAAATTTTCAATCACCATTTTTTATCCTATCTTTTAAGTCATCTCTTGTGTAGCCTTTGAATTTTTAAATGAAAATTTTCAAGAATGTATAGAATATTATGAGAATCTCTAAAAAAAAGAGAGATTTTTTTTAACAAAACATTAATTAAACATAAATTTTTAAACACAAAATGTTTAAAACAATATATTTAATTCATGTTTTGTTAAAAAATTACAGTTTTTTAAGAGAGATTCTTGTAAGACACTAAGGTATAGTGTGTTTATATGAGGCTGAGTATGACCAAAATGGTCCCTCTTAAACGGAGGGGCCATATGGCATGGTCATCTATATGAGTTCATGGTCTATTAAGCGTCAAGATTTTTAAGATGTAGATTTTTGTTCTTCATAAGCCGAGCCACCTGTACAAGTCCTTAAAGCAAAACATGATTTGAAATAAAATTTTTCCTTACAAATTTGTCATTTATTTTTTAATTTAGAAAGTATATTCCGATTTTTTTCCATTATTTTTTCCACACTTGACAAATTCAAGCACATAAATGTATAGAATACTATGTTTGCAAGTTTGGGCAGTGATCTTTGGAGGAAGGTTGTAAAGAGAAAAATAGAAAAAATAAACCATTAAAGCCTCACAAAGTCCTCTAATTTTTCCATTTGTTCATTTTTAAGGCAAATGTTAACATGTATCGTTAAGGATACCTGTTAAAGAATTCAATATAAAAAATATATTTTAACAATGGTGCGTTCGATTTTTTACAAGATGTAAAGTTGTTACATCTGTATTATTTAACGTGTGCTTTATGGAACAAGTTAATAATACCTTTTTTCTAGTAGCGTCCACCCTTTTTAAGAGCATCTCTAATGTGGAGTCTTTTACTTAACAAGGACCGCAATTTATTAAGGACCCTTATTAGAGGAAGAAAAAAGTGGGTTCGTATGAGTTATCGGCAATTATATAAGGATTTTTGATCTTTCTCTTCAGCAACTAACGAGTTCACTTATTAAAGAATTAAAGTATATAAAAGTTGGTCACATGATCTAAAGTTCACGTGATTGTTTCTTTTTTCAATTTCTTTTTATTTATTTTCTAAATATATCTGTTAAAGTATATATTAATGAATCTTTTTGGTCGTAACAAGTATTGTTATTTAAAAATTATAAATAAATGACATGTATATGTGAGATCCATTTAAAGATCCTTGTTAGTCGACTACCATGATGAATGCTCTAAGCTCTCAAATAGACCCTAAAATACATGACAACTATGAGAAAAAGAAGACCTTCTTTGATGTCACTCATGCAAGGAAGAGACATCATACATTCTTAAAAGTTTCTCTGCTCGTTTGTCACAATCGGCAAGTATGACAAATACATGACATATCTATTATGTAATTATTAAGTGTTAACAACACTCTATTTTTAACGTCTATTTTAACCCTTATTTTTTTATTTGGTAAAACTCATGTGAATGTTATCTATATATGTAATGTAGAACTTATCTCTTAATGTGGATCTTCCGTAAGTTTCATCTAATTATAAAAACTTAATGTTTGAGAAAAGAATGTTGCTAATAATTTTAATGTCCCTGAGCAAATCACCCTGTTTATTATTACTATTGGATTTGATAAAGACCTTTTCTTTTTGTTCAAAGAATAAGCACATGAATTTGACATGCCATTGTGAAATAATTAAACCAAAATCATTGAATCTAACAATAAGCACATTAAAGTTTATTGAAGACACTATTTTAAATTGGTATATATGACACAGAATGGATATCAAAATACTGCACCTAATTGATAGATAAAAGCCAATGGGGATTTGATTTCTTGAGTTGATATTTTTTTTTGACCAAGATTTCTTGAGTTGATGACCTATGGTAGATGTAAGTTTGGCCGGAATTATCAGTTGCGATATAGACCAGACATTTTATGTGATAGCATATGTGTAACTAACACCACTGAAGCTACAAAATAGCACAGTGCAAAATCTGACTTCTATTGGACGGAAAGCCCAAAGGGTGTAGCTAAATCTGCCACGCAACGCAACATTAGATATAATATAAGATATTTTTCATATGATTCAAACTCAAGATAACCGACTTTGAAAATATCGTGCATGTAACACTCGTGACCAAACTTAGGCACTACTACAGTATATTTAATCAAGATATATGATCATTAATTTTCACACACCAAAATTGATTGCAACTGCTTTTAATCCGAGAAATATTGATGTTATAGTGATTGGTTGTCGTTAGTACGTAGGATTTCACATAATTAAACTAAGAGTCAAATATAACAACAACAGTGTGAATAACATCATATAATATTTTTTTTTTTTTTGATTAAGATATTATGTCATATAGGGAAATAGTGATGGGTGTTGAGTGGTGGGCATAGAAAAAGTAAAGTCATGTCCATATCAAAAGGAATGAGGCACCTATCATAGAGGAACATGTGTACTTGGGAGGCAAGCAAGGACTTGTTAGTGAAATGGAAGGGTAAGGGGACCCTGAGCAGAAAAGGGCAGGTTAGTACAGTGGAGTTGTTGGGTAATCACTTCACAGTTACAACAAAGTGCTTAATAATTTTATGAGGGAATTGATATTGAAGGGTCAAAGTGAGAAGGACCACAATACACTACACATAGCCGAAGCTAGCGGAATTGAATTATTGTACTCTACTGCTAACTGATAACCTACCTCATGATACTGACACCATTTACATCATTAGAAGCGGTGTTAAAATTGGAAAAGAGTTCTCTCCAAATTGCTTTTAGGTTTTTCTTCGAGTTAAAGATTTTCCTGGAGAGTGGTGGGAATATGCTCTCTTAATAAGAAAAACTTTGAGGAGGAAACACTCTCAAATCAATACCATCAGGCCAAACTCTCTTTAATATTATGCACAATATTTTGTTCTTATTTTTTAAAATAGAAAAGAAACAATATTATATAATTTGATTTATATAGCCGACCTCATTTAATATATTAAAATTAGGTTTTTGATTTATAATAGAAAAGTATAAACAAATAACATAAAATTGTTTATTATAGATAGATTAAGAAAATGACTTTTGTAGTTTTTACTTTATGTTTTGAAAAATGATTTTTATGAGAATGAACTCAAAACTTCGTATTCATTTCTTGGAAATTAAAGGAGTGATTTTAACATTTAACAATCAAGATAGTCATTGTTCAAAATTTAACATAATAAAAATCACATTCTTTAAGTATATAAATACAAGTCACAACATAAGAGTTATTTAACGGTGTTATCTCGACTCCAAGAATACTCTAAAATCAAAGATGAAAATACATTATTAAAGATAGAATAAGAATGAATAAAAAAGAAATGCCTCTTAAGTATCTTCTTTTACGATTCTTATTTATTGACCTAATGGACATCTCTTTAATTAGTCAGTCACTCGGGTCCATTAAATTGTGATTTAAATAATCTTTTTCATCGTTTAGTGCAAGTAAGGCCGCACTTGGGCGCCTTTAGTTTATACCTTCTTTAATGTTGGTCTCTGTCCATATTGTGTAGAGACTTGATTTTTAATAAAATTTTGTCGATTAAAAAAGAATGGCCGCACTTGATTGTTCATACAAGACGCATAGAATCAAAGATGTAAAACTTACGTCAGTATGTCATGTGGTAAGTCATGAAACACTTTGAAAGGACCACATCAGGATAACTTGCGCAACCCAGTTGAGAGCAAGCTTAACATGGTTGAGGCGGAATAGGTCTGACTCAAACATTCAAATAAGGGTTGAGGTAAGACCTAATTGGATGAGGTGGACTGATATGTTTTAATCAATTAAGCTATTGCAGAGATAAGATCTAATCGAATGAGGTGGGCAGACATGACTTGAAAAGTCAAATAAATGATGAAATGGCATTGGGTTGGGCCATAAAGGTCCATATTGTTATTATATTTAATTATTTTCTTAATTGATTTGATTTAAATAATTATAGAACTATATTTACATATCAATTGTCCATTCACTCATACACCAAAGGCCATTAATATGGATTATCCCATAAGCCAGTCTATCAGTACCTCTTGCAAAAATAAGTTACATAACCTCGTCGTGTAACCAAAAAAACAAGTTACATTAACCTCAGTTCTCACCTCTCACTCTCAGTACCTCACTGCATAGACATTATCGAAATTCTTGAGGTGAAGGAAAGGAAGGATAGTTACTGTCTGAGACTGAGTGAGTGGTTTTGAAGTCTCCAATGGAGAGTTTCAGACATTGATATTTGAGACAATGGATATGACTAATCTACTTTCGTTACCTTTATTTTAAGACTGAGGGAGGTTTGGATCCAAAGGCAACTTTAAAGTTAAAGTGAAAATGGCAAACAAAGATACATTTGCTTGCTTGTCGCGGCTAATATTCTCAATTCTCACTTTTCTTTATTCTTTTGGGAGTGTGTGTGGGGAACATAGCTACCTAGCTACATACATTTTGTTTATTTCATGGAGTATGAAGTACTCCTCCGGTTCTATTTATAATATAAATTTACATCAACAAAAATTGATGTATGTATTCAAAAATTCAGTTAAAATATATCAACTTTTATTGACCCAACTTTCTCTTATAAATAGGATCGGAGGGAATAACAGTAGTACTATCGCGAAATTAAAGAAAGAAAAGCACAAAACATCACATTAATTAAAATGCTCCCTCACAGTCTATCTTGACTGATGTGTTTGCTACCTTGCTTGCTTTTCTCGATCACTACGTTGCTTGCAATGCAACATAAAAAAAACATTACTAATTTACTATAGGTGACCAACGTTTTTTTAAATAAATAAATATATTTATTTTTTATTTTAGTAGATTACCATAGATTCTTGAAAATTTGAAAAAATTGGGAAAAGGAATCTAGTTTTATCAACGAAGGAACAATTCCCCTTGCCAATGCAATTGTAAAAGTTCTGTAGCAATTAATTACTAGCACCGACTGCTACAGAAATCTAAAACTTCTGTGCAGTACTACTGCATTCCTTTGGGACATATCCAAATGAAACTAATATACTCCATCCGTCTCAAAATATAAACAAATATGAATTAACATAAATTGATGTATTTGATACAAATTATAAATCAAATACATTAATTTGTTGACCAATTTTTATTTATATTATAGGACGGAAGGACCATTTTCTTGTTGATAGTTACATTTCCAAAATTTACTTGGTCGCAAACTTTCTTGACATTTTCTCACCATTAAGAAGTAGGAGTAATACGATTTGCCAACGTGGTGGTATATGTAAACATGTGACAATAAATAAATGGCAAAGTCAGTTATCATAAAATACAAAGTTCGCAGTGTGGTGGGGGATATTTTCATTATTTTACCACTATACCTCAAGATAGACTATTGTATATTGTGTGTATATTTGACTGTTATTAAATTAATTCTGTGCTCAATAGCACAAACTCTTATTAAGCCAAAATAAGATACATTCATCTCTTAGCATTATCTTCCATTTGGTTCAAGACAGGGCACAAACAAACAAGCTGCAATAACTGGACTCCCCTCCAACGGTTCAATCAAGATCATTCGATTTAATTCATACTTGATAGTTTGAGTTATAAAATTAAATTTATTTTCTTTTGTTGGATCTTTGATCACACAATTATAGATGTTATGAATGCGTGAATGCGCAATTTAAGTGAGTGAATCCATTTTCGAACTCAAGACACGATAAGCATAATAATTCTAATAATCCTAATCCACATTAGGGGCAGGATAAATAATCCCAAGTCTAATTGTCAACATTAGTAAAAAAAGAAGTCAAATTGTCAACAAGAGAATATGTTGGAAACACACATGAGAGTGGGTATGACTATATTATAAAATTAAAGTGAGAGTCTCAATTGGATAGATTAGAGAAGGGAGAAGTATATTTTGTAAGTTTGGATGGAGCTGCATGTGTCAAATTTGTTCGAATCTAAGCATGATGAGTCCATATTTCAACCTAATAATCCTCGAGATTCATTAAAATATTCTGTCTCAACATTTTTGTCACATTCATTGGTCTTCTATTGTTTTATGGGAGATTCTTGTGTTTTGCTCCTTCCGGTCTCAAATATAAAAAAATATTTTTTTTTTTAGGTTCATTGAATAATTAACATATCTGTTTTACAATGTAGACCAAATACATTAACTACTCAATGAACCTCAAAAAAGAATCTTTTCTTATATTTGAGACTGGAGAGAGTACTTTAGAATTAATTTATACAGGTGCATGTGATATACATTTGGCAATGGAGCTTCATGCAGTTTGACATCTCCAATATGTCCGACATTGAGCTGGTTCCCATAAAAGTCAACTGCTGGGTCTTTTTTTTTTTTTTTTTTATTAAAAAAAAAAAAATTTATTTTTCAAAT
>Ga0228711_1003752_pt1 | contig 23580 bp, 8 predicted proteins | sample MedpolnodulmetaG_2_FD_177996 | JGI IMG/M metagenome (GOLD analysis project Ga0228711, IMG submission 177996) | Root nodule microbial communities from Medicago polymorpha collected in Santa Monica, California, United States - brown nodules | ecosystem: Host-associated > Plants > Roots > Nodule...
CCCTTCTTGTGTTTTTCTCACCTTCAAAAACAACTTATGAATATACAATTTTCGCTAATAAGATCTTATGAATTAACATAAAAGCTTATTTATTTGCGTATTTTTTTTTCATAAGCTCAATCCAAACAGGGTGCTACTTCGAACTTGTCCGCATAATGTCTCCTTATTATCGAAGTAATGATATTTATATTACTCACTCCGTCCCATTTTAACTGACATAGTTGACTCTGTCACGTATGTCAATGCACAATTTTAAATTTAAAAATCTATTAGAAAAATCATGAAAATTTAATATTTTAAAAATATTCATGGAGACGAAGCAAACATCTTATATGCTATATTTTATCTTTATATATTAATAGGAAAATAGACAAAAGATGTTATGTGAACGATACACATTTTCAAATTAGGTCATTTAAAATGGGACAGAGGTCAGAGGGAGTATCAGACATGAATTCCGACACGGATACCTGACACAACGTTGATACAGATATGTCAATGTCGTTATTGTAAAAAACATAGGGCACTAGTGCTGCTATCTATATATTAATTTATTTATAAAATATCTTACTTGAGAATCAAATTTTATGTATCTATTTATGAATCTGACTTGAGCAATTTATTTCATTAAAAAAAGATTCTATAACAAGATCCAATAGTATTTGACATTTTTTTTGGTTGAGAAATACATATATTATCGAAAATTTAAAAACGTTATAATCAACTTTATTGTCTATAATCCCTCTTTGATCAACATTTCTCACACGTCTTTAACTTCATTTGTGAGTTGTTCGACACGCCTCATATAAGTGTTATATAGGCGTCGAACAACTGATCGAAGGAGTGTCGAAGTAACGAAGAAAATAACTTATTTAGAACACTTGTCTAACACGTGTTGTACGAGTGTCAGACACCGACGCATGTAGAACACCGCGACACGCTTAATCCTAGAGTTGTCAGTGCTTCATAAGATTTGTATAATCATTTCGTGACAATTTTTTGGACAACCTTCTTTCTCTCTATTCTTATTGTTCAAAAACAATAAAGATAGAAAAAGAAAGGAGCAATGATATTTGTACATCCATTTATTGACAACTTTAGTGACAACTTTGGTTCTCTACATTTTTATTGGTCAAAAACAATGGAGAGAGAAAAATGATGTGAGAGAATAATAACATAATGTGAATATGAGAGAGAAAGTTGTCAAAAAGTTGTAACAAAATGGTTGTACAAATATCATTTCTTAAAAGAAAGAGAGTAAAAACACAATGTGAATATAAGAGAGAAATTTGTTTAAAAGTTGTCACATAATGATTGTACAAATATTATTTCTCTTATTATCGTAATTAACATGTGTTTGGTTGTGCGATGAAGAAAATTGATTTTGATTGAACTAATTTTGTAGAATTGATTTTAATTAAAAGTGATTATGACAAAAGTTATTTGTGTTTGAATACATTCATGTAAAATGGAGTTAAACTATAAATTTGTGTTTGAAAATCAATTATGAAATCAAAAGCTACAAATTTTATCTTCAAATATAATCAATTCTGGATGCAGAATTAATTCTACTTAACAACAATTAAACATGTCAGAATTAATTTTACACCTCCAAAATAAATTCTGGTCCCTCTTAAAATAGAACTAAACACATACTTACTATTGATAAAAAAAAAGACGATATACAACTGATTTTGTTGGTTTTTTTTTTTTAATAAGCAAAAGAAAATTTAATAATAAATACTCGGTTGATACCTGTGTATATCTATTTTTTTTTTAATAAATAGATATACACCTTGTTGGTAAAATTTTAGATATCATTGAATCGCTTGATCCCTGTGTTTGGTAGGTATTTAAAATTAATACTCTTTATAAGACTAGAGGGAGTATTTAAAATTAGAGAAATGATATTTGTACAATCATTTTGGTACAACTTTTGTACAATTTTCTCTCTCATACTCACATTATATTTTTATTCTCTCTCTTCCTTTTTCTCTCTCTATTATTCTTGACCAATGAGAAAAGAGAACAACAAAGTTGTCTCAAAGGTTGTACCAAAATGGTTGTTAAAATATCATTACTCTTAAAATTAATTCTCCTTTTAGGTTTATATACGTGACAAAATTGAATCAGCAAAGTCGATGTATCTTGTTTAAAATATGAATCATATACTAACCTAGCTTTATCTTATATTAGCATTTAGACGGATACTCTGTGTCCGTTTGTCCGTTCTTTTTGTTGCGTTAAGACATGCAAATTATGAATGATATTTCTTGTGAAAAATTGAGTTTCATTAAAATTATTTAGATTTTAATTAAAATTATATGTATAGATATAAGCGTTTGTGACTAAAAATTGTAGCAAATCATTGCTTATCTTTTTCAACGACACAAACAATAATATATCATTATTATAATTTTTTTATATAAAAGTATAAATTAAATAATAAAAAATAGTGGGTTGTGCCCTCTCTTTGTACCCAAAACAAAAAAGTCCAAAATTTCTATTTCCTTTCTATATTGTTATAGATTTTTTTTTGTTTTTTTGATAAAAATGCAAGAGCATCATTTCATTTCAAATAAAAAAAAATACTACAAGAAAGAAAAGGGAGATGAAGCTAAAACATTTTCAAACGTTTGTAAAATCTAAAGTTGAACATGTCCAACTTATTTCTAATGTACTCCCCCCTAATAAAGTTAGGGATACCATAAAACCAAAAAAGATCAAATGAGGGCAAAGTGAGACCAAAATTTGCCAAACCATCTGCACAAACATTTTCTTCTCTAAAGACATGGGATAAAAAAAACCTAATGTTTTGAGTAACTGTTAAGCAATTGTACCACTTGTTTCTTAGGCCCCAAGAACCACTGTGCAATTGCTATAGAATAGATAATGTTGTTCATCCTGTAATGAGGTAGTTCTTATTTTAATGAAATTTAACTATTTTTTAATTAATAATTAATATAATAATATAAAAAGGATAACATATTAAATAAAATATTTCAAATGAAAGGTAATTTCAAAAAGGAAAAAAGTCTGTCCATATCCATGTATTTTCTTTATATATAGTATAGGTATATGATCAGAAGATGCATCAATTTTAAATAAATTAATACCAAAATATAACATGTTATCGAACTTGTCAAACATAACATGTTATTGAAAGATCAAATGATTGATACATACTCAATCAAATTTCAAATATATTATTCACTTTTTCTTAATTTGTGCCTATGTTAAGAAATTTGAAAGTAGAAATTTTGTAATAAGGAAAATAATATTTTGATTTTTTTTTGTACTAAAATTAACGATATTCGTTTATTCAAGTTGATAAAGTGCATCAATACAACACACATTTAAAGTTGCTAAAAACCAAAAAGATGACGAAAACTGGAAGATGCATAAGTCTACATGAGAAATGCTATCAACACATATTTTAGCACACTTTTCAACACACTCTCTTTGATTGGTTAAAATTCACATGAATCCCACCAAATCATGTGGGTCCCACATAAATTTGGTGGGTTCCAAGTAAATTTTAACCAATCAAAAAGAGTGTGTTAAAAATGTGTGTTAAAATATGTGTAGCATTTCTCAAGTCTAGATATATGATTATATTCAATTGAATATATAATTTATATTCAATTGAAACTAAACTTCAACCTAAAACATCACACCAAAACATGAAATTGAAACAAACAACATGCATCAAGCCAACAAAATCACAAAAAAGCTTCGAAAGAAATATCAATCCCTCAACGCCACCCTTCGTCTTAGAAATATCAATTCTTCGTCGGTGAGATCGTCGATGTCAAATTAACTTGAGCCAACCAAAGACGTGGTCGAATGAGCGATTCTCCATGACGATGACTATACCAGTTTTGATGAGGCCCGTGAGAGGAGAAATTGTAGGCGAGGAAGAGGTGGAGGAAAAGGGTCAAAGGGACTAGCCGAAGATTCACCCCAGGTGGTTAGTGAATCGTTTAGAAAGAGATAGATGGATTCATCTCTGGTGTTTTTGTTGGTTTAGTAGGCACAAATGTGCGGATGGAAACCATTGATTAATTGCCTTTTTTTTTTATGATGTAAATTAGTGTATGGATAAATATGTAGAAGTAATATGAAAGTTGAAAGTAGGAGTGTTCAAATTCAAACCTATTCAAAATATAATCGTAAATCTATCGAAAATCGCATAAAATTGAAATTGATTGGATATGTTCGGATACGTTTCTGTAACAACCGCTGAGATCGGATTTGGATTCATTTTTCAAAATTAAATCGAACCAAACCAAAATGCATACCTATTTCTTTTTTGCTGAGAGAAAACCACATGAATAAATTTTAATACTTATTCGTATAATATATTGCATTAATATATTATCCGTTTGTTTTTAATTGTTTTAATAATACCTAGAATCTATTTTGTTATTATTCTATGTGTTTCAAGTTTTATACATAATCTCTCCTTAAAAAAAAAAGTTTCATACATAATCGATTATTTTTGTTCTTAATTGTTACTCCCTCCGTCCTGTAATAGATGATCCATTTGAAAATTTGTAATTTTGACCTAACTTATTTTGACTATATTTTTCTACAAATATACAAAGATAAAGAATATCATATAAGATGTCGTTAGATTCGTCTCGATGAGTATTTTCAAAATATCAAATTTTCATAATTTTTTCTAACATATTATTCAAGATATTTATGCTCAAAATTATGCATAATAAGGTCAACTGCGTCATGTATTATGGGAGAAAGAGTAATTTTTAGTACTATATTACGTTAATATTTTGCAATAAACATACGGTAGAACCATGTTGATCATACCAAGAATTCTTCATCGTCTTCACTGCAAAAAATGGAGCTACCTCACTTATCACCACCACAGTTACCACCACCATATACCCAACAACCACCTTCCACTTCCACTCCCTCCAACCTTCCACATCTCAGGCATCTGCAAACACCCCACCACCGTCAAAACCCTCCACGCTTCCCTCATCATCTCCGGCCATCCCCCCGACACCACCCTCATCTCCCTCTACGCCTCCTTCAGCTTCCTCCACCACGCTCGCACTCTCTTCCACCGTCTTCCCTCACCAAACCACCACTCCTTCAAACTCATCATTCGCTGGCATTTCCTCAACGACATCCACTCCCACGTCGTTTCATTCTATAACCTCGCGAGAACCACTCTCGGTTCCTTCAACGACCTCGTCGTTTTCTCCATTCTGCTTAAAACAGCGTCTCAGTTACGTGATATTGTTCTTACTACAAAGCTGCATTGTAACATTCTCAAAGCAAATGCTGTTGATAGCTTTGTTTTGACTAGTTTAGTTGATGCTTATTCGAAATGTGGGAAACTAAGGGATGCGCGTAAGGTGTTTGATGAAATACCTGATAGAAGTGTGGTGTCGTGGACTTCGATGATTGTTGCTTATGTGCAAAATGAATGTGCTGAGGAAGGGTTGATGTTGTTTAATAGAATGAGAGAAGGGTTTGTTGATGGGAATGTGTTTACTATTGGGAGTTTGGTTACGGCGTGTACTAAATTAGGGTGTTTGCATCAAGGGAAATGGGTTCATGGGTATGTTATTAAGAATGGGATTGAGATTAATTCGTATTTGGCGACTTCTCTTTTGAATATGTATGTTAAATGTGGTGATATTGGTGATGCTCGTTCCGTGTTTGATGAGTTTTCAGTTTCGACTTGTGGTGATGGTGATGATCTTGTATTTTGGACGGCTATGATTGTTGGTTATACTCAGAGAGGTTATCCCGAAGCTGCATTGGAGTTGTTTACTGATAAGAAATGGTATAGGATATTGCCAAATTCGGTTACTCTTGCAAGTTTGCTCTCTGCTTGTGCTCAATTGGAAAATATTGTTATGGGAAAGTTGCTTCATGTTCTGGTAGTTAAGTATGGATTGGATGATACTTCATTGAGGAATGCTCTTGTTGATATGTACGCGAAGTGTGAACTTATTTCTGATGCGCGTTATGTGTTTGAAACTACGGTAGGTAAGGATGTTGTCTCTTGGAATTCGGTTATTTCAGGTTATGCACAGAGTGGATCAGCATATGAAGCTCTTGAGCTCTTCAACTGGATGAGAATGGAATCTTTTTTGCCGGATGCAGTTACGGTTGTTGGTGTTCTCTCAGCTTGTGCTTCTGGCGGTGCTCATCAAATTGGTTCTTCCCTTCATGGTTTTGCCTTAAAGTATGGCTTGGTGTCCTCTAGCATCTATGTTGGCACTGCACTGCTCAACTTTTATGCAAAATGCGGGGATGCAACGTCAGCTCGCATTGTGTTTGATGGGATGGGAGAGAAGAATGCTGTGACGTGGGCTGCAATGATTGGTGGGTGCGGCATGCAAGGTGATGGAGTTGGATCTCTAGCTCTCTTTAGGGATATGTTGAAAGAGGAACTTGTGCCTAATGAAGTTGTCTTCACAACTCTATTAGCGGCTTGCAGTCATTCAGGGATGGTTGAAGAAGGGTTGATGATATTTGATTTCATGTGTAAGGAGTTAAATTTTGTTCCTTCCATGAAGCATTATGCATGTATGGTTGATCTCTTGGCACGCGCTGGCAACCTCCAAGAGGCATTGGATTTTATCGACAAAATGCCTGTTCAACCTGGTGTAGGTGTGTTTGGAGCTTTTCTCCATGGATGTGGACTTCATTCCAATTTTGATTTAGGAGAAGTGGCAATTAGAAGAATGTTGGAATTGCATCCTGATCAAGCTTGTTACTACGTGCTCATCTCAAACCTTTATGCTTCGGATGGAAGATGGGGCATGGTTAAGGAGGTAAGAAAGATGATAAAGCAAAGAGGATTGAACAAGGTCCCTGGTGTTAGTTTAGTGGAGATGGATGTCAACAATACTACACATGTCAATGTGGCAGTTTGATCATATCTCCGTTGTTCACGATTGTGTGATCATAAAGGAAAACTACCTGCTTAAGAAGCGGCTGGACTGGTTTTATGATCACCCTACTGGAGATGTGCAAGTTCCGAAAATGAGTCTTGTAAAGCTGGAGATAACCGTTCAGGCATAAGATTCGAAGAGCTTGTCAGGAGCTGATGGGTCCGAGGAGGTAAAGTGACCAAAAGATCAGCAGAGTTAGTAAATGGCCTTTTAGTAGAAGCAAGATTGTCTAGCTCGGGAATCTACATTAACTCATTGAGCTTTCATATACTCGACTTGAAGACTTAACTCTAAGAGTTTACTTAATATAAAGAAACGTGTTAATGATGGATTCGTAAGAGAACAATGGCAACATGGACATAATCTGTGTTAGGGTGATTATGGAAGAGATGAGGGATATAGTGATTCTAAGGTGAAGAGAAAGATAATGATATAATCCAATTTTCATGTGGGGTTACTTTTTGTTGTTCCACAGATCTTAGCAAATTTGTGTGTGATCTGTGTATAACTTTATCAAGATGCAAAGCTAAAAGTAGATTGATATGTGAATGTTAGTGCTAATGGTATCTTTGATTTGGGCCTGTCTTTAAGGGGAAATGTTGGTTGCAGAATGGTCATGCTCAACAATCAACATACACCACTTTCTACTAAAATAGTAGATTTAGCTAGTTCAAGTCACTCCTTTCTGCAGAACTACTCACAAACATACCAAACAGTAGGCATAGGCGTTACAGTAAAATAACAAAATTGTTGGAAACAAATACTTTTGACTGTAATACTTGAATTTGTCAGATAAAACATACATTATGTAGTTTACATTCATGATATTTTATTTGAAATAGTGAATATATTTATTCATTTATCTAGTTGAAATCACATTTCCAAAAAACATAGGCACATCAAACGAACATGCTGACACTATCTCACGAAGTTGTCATTCCCACTGAAAAGCTCAAACATTGCACATCCTCTGTTTTTGTGCTTCTTCACTCTCGCTCTTCATCTTCCATCACAATTCCTACCAACTTCCAAAACCTCTCTCTACTCTTACAGGGCCATCTTTCTCTTCCTCATCTTCTCCAAATCCATGCACACATTTTCCAATTTGGTGCATACCAACACAATCCCATAGTTACGTGTCTCATTGGCCACTACATATCTCGAACCACTCTCCGTGTCTTTCACCACGCATAATCCAAACACTTTCCCTTTCAATGCCATCATCAGATTCCTCACCCAAAATGGTCACTTTCTTTTCGGCGCTCACTTTTGCCCAATGACTTAACCTTCTCTTTCATTCTCAAGGCATGCTTTAATCCAAAGATGCAAATTTTGATGAACTGATTCATACCCACATTCAGAAAATGTGTTATATGTTTGACACTTTTGTGATAAATGGGTTGGTTGCTGTGTATGCCAAAGGTTTTCAAAATTTGATGAAATTCTTGAGAAAAGTGTAGTTAGCTGTTGGACTTCTTTGATCACTGGTTATGCTCAGTCTGGTCAGAGTGAGGTTTTGCATGCGATGATTAGGCAGAATTTGTGTCCTTAAAATGATACTATGATCAGTGTTTTATCAGCTTGTTCGAGCCTTATGATACCAAAAAAAATTGAGAAATGGATTTATGTTCTATCATAACTGATTGATGATGGCATGAGTGCTAGAGAAACTTGACATGATTCAGTTAATACGGTTTTATTTTTTGTTTGGTTAGTGGGGGAATGTTGAGAAGGGTAGAGACAAGTTTGAGAAAATTTATGCAGTAGGAAAAAGAGGTGTGGTTCCTTGGAATGCTATGACAAGTGATATATTCAAAATGGTTGCCCTTAAATCTTTTCCACGCTATGATAGAAGAACTAAAAGCTAGACCTAACCATATTAAAAAATAGTAATAATAATAACAATAAATCGCACATAAACATTCAAGAGTACTATTTAAAAATAGTAATAATAATAATAACAATAATAATATGATTTTATTCAAAATATGCTTCTTTGAATGTACAAGACAACAGGCAACCATCTAGCTTTCACATCAATTACATATATAGATACAGAGAAACTAATCATTACTTCAAATGATTAAAAAAGAAAAGAATGCTACACATTACAAAACACATAGCCCCCCTGGTTATGAGGGAGAGAGTAAGGGCAAAGGCAAATAATGAGGAAACTGCATGCAGGTCATGGTCTATCATACACAAATTTTGTTCTGGGATCCGAAATGACACCCTTCCCTCCATTCACTTCTAAGTCATGCCTGCGTGAACAGAAGTATACAACAAATTAGTAAGCTCACTTACTAGTGCGGCGATACCTTATCAGCAAAGGGAATCCCTAACATGCTAGCATTGTTCCCACTCCAAATATGTTTAGAAGCCATAAATTGAAAGCAAAGCATTGTACAACATATAGATTAGAAAAAAATGTTGAAAGTGAAAACAAAGACTCAACTGAAACACAAAATCAGGGATGGTCAACTGTTCACGAGGTACATATCTAAAGAGCTGCAGAAGTCGATCAACATATACTACTTTCTTCCAAACCTGAAAATTAATTTTTAATATCATTTTTTTTTTTGGTACAATTTTTTAATATCATTTAATATATGTGAATATGATATCCTTAAATATATTTAGGTTTCACTACATACCACACTGTCCACAAACATTTGAAGTCCAAGTACTGCTGCTTTTAGTCCAAAAGTTGGATGAAGCACATATATTGCCTACACATTTCAGATTGAGAATACAAAACAAAGATTGTAAAACTTCAATGCATGATTAGGGCAGTAGAGATAGTTCATAGTTGTACCAATCCTTGAAAAAATAAAAATAAAAAATAAAATAAATAGTACATACATGCAAATTGCGCTGATGCTTCCGACCAAGTATTTGTTGCAATCTTTTCATCCACCCCAGGTCCGGCTGCCTAATACCAAAAGAGGGTGAGAAAGGTAAAAATAAACTGTCAACAAACAAGCATCGTGGGATTTTCCCACAAACCAGGAGCAACTAATAAACACATGTATGATACACAGTTCACAAAGCAACTTGCTCTTCAAAATGCGATTCTCTTCCAAATCGTCCTTTACCTCTATCTTTCATTCAAGTATGCTTTATTTCAGTTGCACAACTTCAATTCATGTTAATACTATCCAAAAAAGGTCTCCTTGCCTACATTTAGTGTAGCCTTATAAAAGTAAACAAGTATATATGCCCTCTGCAAAAAATGCATTTAATAGCTAAGCCATCCTCAACAAAGTAGCATTGAATCAAAACAAAGGGTCGTCAAATTTAATATTGGGTTTTGTATTAAGTCTTTTTTTGACGAGTCAGCTTTGTATAAGTCTTTGTAAAATAAACGAAGGTACATAACTACATAAAGTGAAGTGATTACATGATACCATGCCACCCATGGCCTAAGCCAATGGCCAGGTAGATTTTTCTAGGAACTGTGCAAAGCACTACAATTACAGTATAAGTTTGGAAACCAACATACTGCTACAACAAAATGTTCAACTAATATTCCATGTCTTGACTATTGAATTTCTTGTTCCCTTCTCTAATTATTATTAAGGCAGAGGAGATCACCAAAACTTAGGCTATCGAACAATTTTAATTCATTTGACATAGTGATCACATCATTCAAACAAAATAACAAGCTTGCAAAGGAAAACAAGCCATCTCCGCTTGCACATTCAAATGTTTTCCAAAGGAGACAATCCTCAACATATTGCAAAATGCAAATATATTATAGGCTTAATTGCATGTTTGATCCCTTATGTTTATTTTAGTTTTCAATTTGGTCCCTTATGTTTTGAAAGTTTCAAGTTGGTCCCTTACGTTTTAAATGTTTCAAATTGGTCCAAAACGTTACTCATATTGGAATAAGTTAGTCCATTCCGCGACATGATATTGAGTTTAATAAAACAAAAAAATTAAAATAATGTTTTAAAACTGATTTTCTAAATAAGTTAAGTTCCATCACCCATATTGTCAACCCGAATCTTTAACCGTTATGTGACTGAAGGGACTAACTTATTCCAATAGGAGTAATGTTTTAGACCAACTTGAAACTTTTAAAACGTAAGGGACCAACTTGAAACTTTTAAAACATAAGGGACCAACTTGAAAACTAAAATAAACATAAGGGATCAAACATGCAATTAAGCCTATATTATATTTAATGAAAAACCAGACCAATCAATACATCCAAGAATTTAAATATTTAATACTTACATCTGCAGAGATGCAGCGGAGTGAAAGTAAACAATAGTATAAGGTTTCTGTATTAAAGCCTCGAACTCCTAAAGTTCAACACGAACAAAACAAAGCTCAGAAGTTATAAACATAATGCTTGCAACAGTAAAAGATGGCCAAGCTTAAGTGCATAACTGAATTACCTTCACCACATATAACACAAATCGTTCCAGATCAAGACACCTGAGCAAAAAGTGAGCCCCCACAACAACCATGACGGGACGACCCTCACTGTCTACACCTCCACGATAGCTGGAAAATGTAACGATCTCAGTCACTAAATGCAAAGATGAATAAAAGAAATAACTTCTGGTGTGCCCCTGGCCTTGAAATGGAGCAACCTCTTCTCTCCCTAAACATTTTTTCCCCATGGAAAAAAAAAGCAAAGATCAATCTGAACACATGCACGAAGCATTCACATTGATTGGCTAAGGAAAGAAAGAATAAGTGAAGTTTTACATAGAACAAAACTTCATTATTCATTTAATGATTGACGTCTGATAGGAACAAATACTTTGTAATAAGTCAGATATCCCAAAAGCTTAAGCTGTCGAGTGAAAATACATGAATGGTTTTTTTTACTTTTGTACTTGAAGCAATCCACATGCAAGAGCCCATTGGGGCTTCAAGCATTGACAATGCGTTGGCTAACTCCACCTTGTAATGGACGTTAAATTTTATTTAGAAGAATGAAGACAGAAATGGTAAAAACTGATTTATTATAACTCGGAGTAGTGCAAAACAGATGATGAACTAAATGGATACTCACACAATTTTCATTTCTGCAATTTCAGAAAGATTTAAAGAGTTTGCTTTTGATAGGTATCTAGAGTGAAGAGAATATTCTTCGGCAGCAGACAATGGAGGCCCCTCAATGTCGCCATATCCAAGTAATTTACCACAATTAAAGCCTCTTTGTGCTTCAGCAGTTTTCTCCCACTGCTCCAGACGCCTTTGATCAGGGTCTTTAATCAAGGACATGAAGGCAGGATCCAAAAATGAATCTAAATTTGATGAATTCCTATAACACATGGATCAGGAAATTTTTACCAGAAGTAAGATTAAAAAATGTGCGATGTTCTATTTAGTCAAATACAACAAAAACACTCAAGTGCATACAACTAAATTGCAAGCAAATGAATCTTAATATGCTCAGACGCATTCTCAGAGGCTTGTAAACTTGCAATAGAAAATGTTAAATATATTATCTGGTCCATGTAAACCAACATTTATATAGGCTTGGATTGATAATACATCCTGACTCTCTGGACTCCTAGTATATATTTACACAATGAAACATGCTGAGAAATAAATAAAAAAATGAAAGTTTAAAAACAAGTTACTGACTTTCGAACCAGGCCAATATCGCTGGTAGGAATATCAACTGCAGCATCAGGTGATCTTGAAACAATCTTTTTAGGTAAAGGCTTTATTCTGATTTTACGCTCATCTATGATGGTCTCACCATTTTCATCCCCCACATCTGCAGGAAGTTTTGACAAAGCAACTTGTTCCTCATGTTTATCCCGGGGAAAGTAAAGTGGAAGCAGCCTATATGAAACAATAGGCAAGGTAAAAATAAATAACAGAAAGTTCAAAGGCCATGTTGAAAAGAAAATCAACCAAACTTCCATAACTATAAGAAAGTCCGTGTCAAGAAAAAAATTGCAGATATCAAAGAAAGGAAAAAAAAATGCTGAAAATACCTTTTATATATTTCAGTATCAGTTGTGCTAGTAGTGCAAAATACGACAGCCGTTACATTATTTTTCTGCTTTTCAAGAAATCGTCGCACAGTTCCTGAATAAAAGACATCAAAAGGAAGGGAAAACAAAAGAAAATTTAGCCTAAGAGTAACATATCATCCATCAGCCATCTGGAAGTAATTAACAGGAATCAAATATATACTATTTACATTCCATAGGGACATGATAATAAAACTTGAAGTCTTCAGGGTTCGTACATTATGATAGAATGACTTATGAATGGAAAAAATAATAGAACTATGATGCATCCATGAATTATGTTTTCTTAGTCCGGCTGCACCTGTCATCCCTATGATCGTTAATCTAAACATCATTTAGTATTAGTAACATAGAAAATCAATTAACACAAATCGTGAGGAATGGACTGACAACTTAAAGAGAGAGCACATTTTATTTCCCACTCGCTCCTTCCCTCCAAAATTTGTTTTTCTTTATTATCAAGTCAGCAACTCATTTTTCTGATATTTGGCATTAAAGTCTAGTATTTTATGCATGGTTGGAACTTAATGGAAGAGCAATAATGATAACCATAAATTCAATTTCCATGAGATTGGCAGAGTTAACCTAACTAATGTATCGGGTCAAAATATGACAAGAAACAAATTGAAAAAGTAAAATCATGTGAAAAAGAAAATCTCACTTATAGCTACATGAGCAGCAGGTTCTCGGGGATAATTCTTTGCCTCCGTATAAATACAACCCATAGCAATGCTACATCAATATATGGAAGATGAGTAAGTTGTGCATCTTTAAAAATACTTCGAATTCCCAAAAGCAATAATTGTGGCAAGAAAATAAAAAAATTATATAACAATTTGGGGTGACAGAACCTTCGAAGTCCACTGTCGACTAGAAGCTCCAGGCAAGAACGGTAGCAATGACTTAAAGCATTCTCTGCAGCAGTATGGTACTTTACAGCATATTTGGGGCCAACAGTGTGGATAATTCTCCTGCAGGAAATTTATTGATGTAAAGATCATGGTATATTTCAGCAACAAAATATAGAAATGTAGAATGCAACAACATAGTTTGTGCAGCGTGACGTATTATTAAACATCTCAAGTCCAAACCACAGGAAAAGAAAAAGCATGCAGTTTAACATTTACAGGTGACATAAAAATCCCATGCCCAACCACCATTCGGAAAGACAAAGGTATCGGAGAGCTCATTTCAATCAATGCAACAACACATACTTAAATACATTCAGAATGTCTGTTCCACCAACATGAGAAAAAACTGTAAACCGTGATTAATTGTAGAGCTGATCTACGAATAAAACAGAGAACATTGCTTGTTCTGCTTGAAAAAGTAAATTAAAGGAGGTCAACAATCAAACCTGGCAGGAAGGTCATATGCATTGGTAACTTTAGCCATCCCTGTTCGACATCCACCCTGTTAACAGTAAAGATGCATTAGTTCATATTCTAGAGCATCATATCCAGAAAGTTTATGACATAATGAAGCACAAATAAAAATAATAATAATAAAAAAAAAACTGGTAAAAGAATAAATAATAAATTCGAATCTTATGTCCCAAGCTTACATACTATCAACATCCACGGAGCACATAATGCAATTTTGCTAAATAATTAACTATACCAGAGTCGCACATTCTTCTGCAAGACCAGGTCCAGCTGCATCATGCAATCCAGGGCTGCTGTGTGCTTCATCCATATTCTGTCAACCATAAAAAATGAATTGAAAAAACCAGATAGAGAATAAGATATTACAACCCTCGTTTTTTTTCTTCCGGAGTTCAGTCCTAACATGCTATAGCATCATTATATTATGAATAAAGATATATCCTACTAGTAATAAGTATTAAATTAAAAGATGGGTGAGTTCAATATCTTGAGAACAGAAAAAGTGCCTCCAAAAAATACTAACAACCAGAGTCTTTTCCTACTAGGTAGGGGATCAGGTACATAGACCAAACATTACGTTCTATGATGGGTTAAATCCTCAACAAGTCCTATAAGATGTTAGTCATTTATAATGGATGGTTCACTAAGCTACCATTTGATTTTCCCAAAAAACAAAGGACTGGAAAGCACAAAAATAATGGTCCTAAATTTGATTTGAAAACTAGTCATGAGACAACACCAAACAAATGATGACTGACTGGAAAAAGTTCTAACATAGTCACTCATAGAAAAGTAGGGGACAACTTTCATCTTGTGGATATGGACAACAATTGAAATGTCAAAATTTCTCCCTTCCTTCTACCTCCTAACTCCCTCCATCCACCATAGTAATAATAAGAACATTGTCACTCATTGCATTGGCCACAATTCTTTCTACTCTAAAGCTTTCTAGATGATTTCTATTCGTAACATATTTTACCTCTTCTCAATCTTCTTTTAAGGCATATTGCTTCCATTGTTGACGTCAGATATAAACGATTCTCCGAAATACGAGTCTATTCTCTTAATCTCTGCTCAATTACATTTTCTCATAGTTCCATAACTATGGCTTTCGAACTTAATCTCTCTATCGTTAGCACAGTCAATAATATATCCTATGTTCTTACAATCGATTAATGTGCTTTCCTCCTTTCATCTCAAATTTTCTTCAACCCAATTCTCTTCTTAAACAAATTTTTATATCCAAGTTATAAAACCATTGGAGGGGAATTCTAAATCGTTCAATAAAATTCTACATTACTACTTCCTAATAATCAATAAAAGAAACCTTAATCAACAAACTAAAGAAAAATGCAAAATAACACACACCTCATTGGTCGAATTTACAACAGCATCCACCTCAAGATTCCACGGATTCCCTCGCCACAGATAAATCCTCGAATTAATTTCATGATCAACAGGAAACCTAGACACGGACGTACTTCCATCTGCTCCTGACGCGGACGCTAAAGGATCAGGAAAATACGAACCAGATAACGGAGAATCTCCAATTTCATAACCTAACGATTGATCGGTATCATTCCATCGTGGAACTTGATCTAATGTCACCACAGAGTCTCCACTGTCATCAGTAGGCAATCCACCGCGAGCTGAAACGGCTACAGGCCTATGCATTCCAGTGATTCTCCAATTAAACAGCACTTTTTCACTTCTTCAAGCTTTTTTCTACGATCACTATACTACATGAATAATCAATAATCTAGCATTAAATTCTCATAAGATAAGCTACAGTTACTACTTATACTAATAATCATAAAAATGATCAAGCAGAATAAGATATTGAATTAACCGTATAATCACCAACAAGCACTTCAGGTTTAAGCATATAATCAGAAATCAGATTCCAGATTAATAAAAAGAGACATATAGTTTGAAATTGACGATGTGTAATTACGAATAAAAAGAATAACTAAAGCAGATTACAAATTAATTAGATTAAGAAATCTATAAGATGTGTGAGATAAGAGAATAAAGAAGAAAAACCTGAAATTGAAATATGAAAAATGCGATAATTGAGATTGGTTTTGCTGAGACGGTAAGCTTGCAAATGCAGAGTTTGTATTATTGAGTAGTATTTTTATTTTTTATTTTTTTGAGGAAGCATTTGTTATTATTATTTTTTATTAAAAAAAAGGAAGGTACCTTATAATTATGACAAGAGAAAAATGAAAATTTTGGTTTTGTCTTTCACTGCTGTTTTATTATTATGTGGCGAGGGAAATTGAATCAAGTTGAACTGGTGGAATTGCAATTGGAATTTAAATGAAACAAACAAATAATAAGCTGTAAATTTAATTTTTTTTATGTAAATAAAGTTTTTTTAATAGTAGTCAATGATTAAAAATATAACTCTTGTAATAGTTTTATGAGAATGAAAACTATATAATTAATCAAATGAGACAATGAAATGTCTCTAACATCATCCAACATAATATAAAAGACAAGTTGCATGTACAACAAGAAGAAAAACAAGTTGCATCTATCTATTTTGTCAAAAAAAAAAAAGTGGCATCTATCTATAGACTAATTTAAAGCAAGTTGCATGAGTTGGTCATACTTATATCTACGATTATAAATAGACACCTCTAATATATAGAATTTGTCTTTAAAAAAAAATAAAAATAAACAAACACTTTTAAACTTTATGCACTCGTTCAATATCTTATTTTCTTTCTATATTCTTCTTCTTAATTGATCATCAAACTATCATATCCCTATCATTTTTCTTTGTTTTAATGTGTATACAATTACATAGAGTATACACAAAATGTTTTCCTACTTTTATGATGTACTAAAGAAAGTTATACGAGAACTATTCGCCCTCATTCGTTAGGTATTTGATCAAGCTCATTTATTTCAACTAAACAAACAAACTCAATTTGATTAATTGAACGACGTGAGTCTAAACTTTACGAACTCAACAATAACAATTTGAGATTTTTTTATCTCATCCGAATTATCGTGCGCTCTTCGAAAATCAAAAAATGTTCTTTGATTTTTTGATTCTAAAATTCAAATTTCAAAGTGCAAAAAATTAGTCATATTCATTTTAGCCATGATTCAACTGTGACTAACTTCTTTTTTAAGATATTGAGAAATGCTAATGACAATTGCTCAAACACTCTCTTTTGAGCACTTGCCCAACCATTGGGCCACGTCACTTAAAAAAATTAAAAAAAAACTTTCTACAAACCGGTTAACCGGCTATGCTGGTTTTAGAAAAGTCCATCCTCTTAATTAAAAGAAAAAACAGGAAAGAAAATTGATTTCCAATACAACTGAATGGGTTCTTCGCTGGATTTTTCAAGCACAACACCATATCTCAAAAGAAGACAACAACTAAAAGAAACATGTTGCTCTACTTAACGTATTACACAATCGTTTTTTTTTGTTGCTTTCTTCACCTTATCTCATGAATCAATAGCAACTACCCCTACACCCAACTGGCCAAAGAAGGGATATATTATTTTATTCATGAAATTCATGTAATCTTCAAAAACATTGGTTTAAGAAACCATAGAGAATGTTGCAGTAACGTTCAATTCATGTAATTGTTTCAAGATTGTTTCTGAAAATAGTAAACATATATTATGTCATCATCTACATCTGTAAAATTCAATATAAATGCTACGTGGAAAAAAAAGTTAGAATGAAAAGTACCAATTTTTATTGAGCAATCCTTTAAGGAAGGGGAAAGGGGTGGTAGTGTATGAGGCAAGGGTGAGGTTGAGGGATACTGGCGGTGGTGTTAATCTTCAGTTTAAGAGAGATGAAGTAAAAGGGGAAAAAGGATGAACAGGTAGCCAATTGCATTGTTTAAGAAAGTGGGTGACGTGGTCCAATAAGTGAGAAAGTGTCTAAGAGAGAGTGCATGAGCGTTTGACGCTAGCATACCTCTAAGAGATTTACCAATTCAGATTATGGAATCTGAACATAACAAATACTTTAGATTTTAGGGTCTGAGCACCCCATTTACATGCTTCAAACTCCTCTTGTACAAAAAATTAACGGGAAAAAAACGTGAAATTTAATTCTGACACGACATGTTTGAAAATGTAAACGAAGTGTTCAGATCATGAATCCGAATGTTTAAAAATACTTGTTTTCTGTTCGGATTTTGGAATATGTACATGTAAAAATTCTTAAAAAATAGTCATGTTTCAACTGTGGCTAAAAAAGACCGTGACCATTTTTTCTCTTTAAAAATACCTGAAAAACTCATTTCGAATTCTAAAATCTAAAGAATCAAAGGTATTTTTGAATTTTTCGCGGTCGCGGAAGAAACATGAAGAGTGTGATAAGAAATTCTTGAACAATTCACAAATAAAAAGTTGAGACAACTTCTAAGCCAAGGAAAAAAACCAAGGCCAAAAACCTTGTTTATATTAGTCTTATATAAAATGAGTGTTGCTTTTCTGACCCTAGGAACACAAGTAAAAGACCAAAAAATCCGGCGACAGTTAACTGCCGCTAGGGTTCTAGTTTTAACCCAACGGTAGTTAACTATCGCTGGGGGTATTTTAGTAATTTACTTATGTTGTTAAGAACTTCTGAATGTCACAAAAGCAATTGTCATATAAAAATATGTAAAATTTCATTTACAATTGAGATTATTAAACTTATATTTTTCATATAAAAAAAATTAATTTTTTCATTACTAAGAAAACAAATTTATATTTTTCAAATGAGTAATGTTACACCATCAAATATAATAATAATTTGATGAGACAAGTAATAAAAGTTAAGCCCCAAGTTGAGTCGTGGAAAAAAATCTAAAACTTGTGAAATAGAGGGATTAAATATCTCGCTGGGTTAAATATTAACGTTCAGTTTGATGTCTTAATTTTAAGAAAAATGTTTTATGGACGTTCAAAGATCTCATCAACATCTTGAAGGAGAAAGAAATAAAGATTGGTGTCTTAATTCTAAGGAAAATGATTTATGGACATTCAAATATCTCATCAACACCTTGAAAGAGAAAGAAATAAAGATAATGATGTGATAGATTGAGGATGGTATATGAATATAGAGATAGAGAAAAAAAATAAGATGTTGAATTGTTATTCGAATCATTTTGTAAGTTTAAAATGAGTAAAATTGGTTCTTTATATTATGTTTGTTAACGCAAGTCAATACTTGATGTGAAAGCAGACACACAATGTTAACTAAAGTGTTAACTACTAATGAAATTGACTCAACTGATAAGAAGTTGATTCATATTATATAAATGTGTGAGTACAACTTCCGTTATCTTTATGAGAACATTTTTAATATGTGATTTGTTAGTATATATGTTAGCGCTCGTTACCTTAAGATTTACTCTAACCCTGATGAACTCGAGAGTTCAACTCACTTAAACTTATGCTAAAAAAACTAATGTGCTAATTGAGAAAAGGAGTCTAAAGTAATTTGATTAAATGACTTCAACTAATTTGGCCAGGGCGAAACTGATTATTTATTTGTTAAAAGTTTTGAGATGCACTAGCTTTTGAATTAAAAAACATGACTTACCCCGGAAAAGAAAAAAAAACATGACTTCCACTTACAAACCAAACCAAACCAAGATGAATTAGAAAATACATTACAACTACAAGTGTGTATCCATCTTCAAGTAGATCGGTATGCAAAGAGTACCAGTTATTTTAGGAAATAACAATGTTTGACATGCTAATTGGTTGAGCTCCACATGTACATGGAAATTGGGAAGAATGAATGCGAAAACATTACACAGAGGCATCAAAGCTAAAGGAATAACCAATGTTTTGTTCAGCTAAACATTAATCCATAAGCAACATAAATTTCCTAGAAAAATAAAAACCAAACCTATCTTCAATGTTATGAACTATATGAAATACAGTTCAAACATTGTTGACATTATTTTTCCACTTTTGAATTAGCTTCTGAATGGTAACTTCACAATCTCCACCAACACTAATAGCCTTCCTTCCTTCCTCTTTAAGCTCTATTGCTTTAACTTTAAACAATTCATTCTCCATCATCTCTTTTATAGCATCTCCAATTTCATCCCTTTTCACTACAAGTTCACCACCCCAACCCCAACTCTTGTTCCACACCCCCCATCCACTTATCTCCACCAACTTTGCATTTATCTTCTGATCACCATGTTGTGGCCAACCCAAAATTGGTACACCATTTAAAGCTGCCTCCGTAATTGAGTTCCATCCACAATGACTCACAAATCCTCCTATACTTTTGTGACTCAAAATCTCACTTTGATCCACCCATTCCTTAACCACCAACCCTCTTTCCCTCATTTTCTCTACCAACTCAACTCCCAAAACCTCATCTAACCCCACTTCTTCTTCTTTGTCAACAATCTTATCCTTCACAACCCACAAAAATCTGTATCCACTCCTCATCAATCCATCACTAATCTCTTTCATTTGTTCCCTTCCCAGTGTAGTCCTGCTTCCGAAACAAACATACACCACAGATCCAATAGGTTGATTATCAAGCCACTTGATCGACCGTGGTGATGACGCTTCCTTTTGACCTTTTTCAAACTCAAAAGGTACAAAAGGACCAACGGCATAAACAGGAGGCATATTTTTGACAACTTTTCCACCATTAAGAGCCTCTAGTGAGTCAGATTCAAGTGCTTCAAAAGTGTTGGCAAAAACACCGTGTAAGTTAACGAGCTTAGGACTATCTTCCATCGCAAGGTTTCTTAATATGGAAGTAGGTTGGAGAAGAAATGGAGGGATAGATGAATATGGTAAAGGTGAAAATGGAATGCCTGGAACTAGAACCCCAGCAGAAGCATCATATTCTTGTTCTGGTGAGGATAAGGATTGAGCAAGAGTAGGGAAGTGAGAGAATAAGGAGAACATAGCAGAAGAAGAAGTGTTCAAGATGTAATTAGGGAGAGAAAGTTTTTGAGTGATTTTATCGAGAGGGGAAAAAAGAAGTATGTCAGAGATAAAAACAGTGATGGGTTGTGGAAGTGAAGAGATCAAAGAAGGAAGAAGGTGGGTGGAGTCGCGAAGGGTTTGGACTCGGAGGAAGAAAGGGTCAATGGAGATGGAAGAAGAAGGTGGTGGAGGTGGAAGTTGAAATGGGATACGGTTAGCTTGAGGGAAAGAAGAGTGAAAGTGATCAAGAAGCTGTGATTCTGCAAGAGAGACAGTAGGAAGAGGAGTGATGAGAGTGACTTTGCAATGGTTGTTGAGAAACAATCCTGCTAGTCTTAGAAATGGTGTGAGATGACCCATTCCAGCACTTGGAAACATAGCAACATGAACACCATCATCAGACATTGCTTATGGTTATGATAACTAATGGCTTCCTAGATGGGTGTATTTTTTTTTGACAAGAGCTTCCTAGATTGGTGTGGTGCTAGGTTTGAGAATTCCTTTTTATAATAACTTCACCCTCTTTTCTCTTTTTTTGTTTGCATTTGCAATCTGTGTTTTCAAGGAGATGCTTTTTTTTTCTTCCATTTTTTCTAAATTAAGGACCCTATGAAATGTTGAGTAGTGTTATCTGAGCCAACTTTTGTGACAATTTCTTTTCACTATCTTTTTATTAGAAAGAGAAAAAAGAATGAGCTATTCTTTCATGGTCACAAGACCAAATAAATAGTCTTTGGACACACTCACATGAAGATATTATCTTAAAAATATTTAATTATTTTTTTATCAAGTTTATTTTTATCATTAAAAAAATACTTGTTTATGTGTGTGTGACCAAACACTATATATTTGGTCTTGTGACCATATTAGAATTTCTCAAAAAGAAGAGAGAATAAAAACATAACATTAGGAGAGAGAAAATTGTTGAAAAATTATCATAAATGATTGCACAAATATCATTTTTCATAAAATGTTTTTAAAAAATAAAGGAAAATGTTTGGTTATAGCCCATGCGAGTGTATACATCTTGCAATTTGGTTATGTCTTGTGTTTTTATGTATATATTTGTATTATTTTTTCATTATCATAGAAGTTTCTTCCCTCTATAATAATGGAAGATATCTTCAAAATGAACATTTTAAGAGATTGAATATAAAATAAATGAATGAGTTAATGTAACAATTGTCTATGAATTAAAATAATTTTATTAAATTGCACATGATTAAATAATTGTGTATGAATGTCACATGTAAAGTTTGTTCAAAATGTCAAGGAGACAAGGTACGTGTACTTATATAGGAGATGTAATAGATGTAACCTAGTTATTTTCAATTTTAAAAAAAATAGCAAAATGTAAATTTTAAATTTCAACTCCATAGATCTCTCATCCGAAAACCAACTTCGAAACATATTATTAACCTTAAACTTTAGCATCAACGTTGTTCCTGACTGAGTCAAGTCCAACACACTAAAAAACATGAGTGAACCGAAAATTCAAATATTGATTAATTAAAACTTGCATTATGAAAAGAAATAATTGGTTAGAAAATGTTTAAAAACACGAGTGATGTTGAATTAGGATGGATGATAATCCAAAACAACAAAGGAAAATGACACTTTTATGGATTATTTTAAACGCGTTTTCCTCGATCACAATTATTCATCGATGTACTCCTAAGAAAAATATTCATTGATGTATGATTTTTGTCTTTAGCTTCATGTTACTTGACCATTCTGCAAAAGAAAATGGTGGTGGATGGCAGGATGGGTTATATTAATCGCAGAAGACTGACTTAGAAATTAGAGGTAGGTCATGACTTATGATTTCGGGGAGTGGGTCAATATTTTTTAAAGGGCTAAATAAATTTTTGTCTCTATAAGTTTTAATTTCTCTACCCACTTTTCCATGCAAAATACAAACAGCATACTTTTAGTGTCTATTTTAGGGACTAAAAATATATAGTTTTGTATTTGTAAGGACTAAATAATAGGTTCAATGATTGAAAATAAAATTCTTTATATTTATAAAGACAAAAAAACTTATTTAGCCAGTTTTTAAATATCAATCATCTAATTTATAATCAATATACAAAAATTTGTATGAGGTTTTACAGGATTTAGATTCTATAATCCAAAATATCATAGAAATTGTTCGCATGATATGATTTGAACCGGACAAAATTGACAATTTGGAGGACGCACGAGAGATGAGTAAGGTGAAAAAAGAAATTCTCTAAAAATTTAAAGTGGGTAGTTGGCAGCACATGAGCAATATTTTGGAGGCAATTTTTTTTTCTCACCCTCCGCTCTTCTCGCATGC
>Ga0228711_1003753_pt1 | contig 23580 bp, 11 predicted proteins | sample MedpolnodulmetaG_2_FD_177996 | JGI IMG/M metagenome (GOLD analysis project Ga0228711, IMG submission 177996) | Root nodule microbial communities from Medicago polymorpha collected in Santa Monica, California, United States - brown nodules | ecosystem: Host-associated > Plants > Roots > Nodule...
TGTTGTTACCAGTTCTACCAGTTTGTGTTTGACTCAAATCCAAAAGCATTCTTGCTGCATGAGAACTCATAGAATATTCTTCTGATTCCAAATCATTGTTGATCAGACAATCCTCTGAGGTACAACCTTTTATCTTCAATGATGTTGTTTTGCTTAGATGTAATTGGATCAATAAGATAAGGAACAATAGTGAAACACCCTTGTTCATCATTTCCTTCTTTGGAACTTAACTTTTTCTTCTCACCAAGAAAAAAGACTTTTGGTGGTTCACTTGAATAGCACCAACAAGTTGTATTGTATTTGTAATAAAATATTGATAAAATAATGAAATAATCTTTTTTTTATACATAATTAAAAATATAAGTGAGTTGGGTCCAGGAACTCATCATATCAATAAAGTCTTAAGACATATGGATCATTAACAAAGATATTCACTATGTTTTTATTTATAAGAGATATTTGAGTCAGCAAAAATAGATGTATTTGATCCAATTTTTTTATCGGATACATTAACTTTTGTTGATCAAAATTTCTATTATAAATAGGACCAGAGGAAATACATATATATTCTCCATTAATGTGATTCTCACTTCAACTACGAAATTTTAAATCAAGTTATTTGTGAAATTTGAGTTGAATTCTTAGTCACCGGAATAATCAATATTGGCATAAGGAAGGAATCTTCTATATAAATCCAACAATAAGAGTGTATGTTAGGCTGTTAACATTATAGATTTTTTTTTATGTTTGTATTATTGTGGGGAAAGCATATGCATTGACTTGTCCTATTATCATTAGTCTTCTTTGGAAAGGCCTATACATCATAAATTTTAATCTATTTTAAACATTTGAAAATAATATGATGAAAATGAAATGGGTTAGGGGGATATTTTGTATAATGTTTATTTATTATTAATGAGTTGATGATATGGTTCTTGTACTCATTTTGTATATGAAGGGACTTGATTGGTAGTTGCTCTCACAATGGGATAAGGTTAAGGTGTGGTTCTTGACAACCAGTAGCTCAATAATTTGGTAATGTGGCATTTTCAAGGGCTCCTTCCTTCTATACTTTTGGTGGCTTTTGGATTTTCTACTTTTTGCAATTTTACCTTTGTGTTATCTAGCCTATATTTTTTTTTTTAAATGAAAGTATTCTTGTGCACAACAAACTAATTTCTAAAACCCTACAAAAATCAATTTCTAAAAGTATTTGTGACCTTAAAAGAGGCGAACAAATTTCTCATCATGAACTATTGTTTACTTCATAAAAAAATTAATCTTGCAGTGGTACACTATTGCTTATAACTATTTTTTTTTCTTTCTCTTTTGATAGATAGACGAAATGATAAAGTCAATAGTAACTGACACGCATAAGTAGAGGAGTTGGGGTTCGAACCTTTGTCATAACGTTCAACCTAAATATTTCAACATTTTTACTAGTTGAATTAGAACTTATGAACTATTATGGTGTTCTTTATAAGTGTGAACATATTACTAAAGTAATAATAATAACATTTTTTTAAGGCTTTCTAATAATAACATTTCCTCATAAAAAAAATAATAACATTATTTTGAATCAAAAAATAAAATAACATTGTACCAAAAAGAAAATAATTTTATTAAATTGGTCATGAGTGTTTTTGTTTTTCAATTGCAGATTCTTGTAAGATTTGAGTTGAATCTTTATCAACCAATCAAATTCTCACATCCACAATGTTAAATTTGGGTTCTTGTAAGATAAGAGTTAAATCATTATCAATTAGACCAACTTACCTTAGCATTACCTGCAAGCATCGATGTATTTTAGAATGCAAATAATACATCTTCTCAATATGTATTAATATAAGATCATATATATATATATATATATATATATATATATATATATATATATATATATATATCAACTTTCACCAAAAAAGATCATATATATCAACGGTCGACATTAACCATTTCAATATCAACCAATTCAACTTTTTGTTTATAACTTATGAAAGTAGGTAGTAAGTCACATGTAAGTGTTACTTTAATTTTTCTTTTTTTCAAAGAAGTGTTACTTTAATTTTTCTCACGACCTAGAATAAATTTGAAAAATTTGTACCAAAGAAAAAAAAGAATAGATTTGAAAAATATCTAGCTGTCTGAATTATATGGACCCGTTCTGGGCTTATGGTGTAGAAACCTAATGGGCCTAAATTGCTTTAAGTGCAAAACTTCAAGGAAGAAAATATTTCATACACCCTACACCTAATCATCCAACCCTTTTCTTTAAAAAATTAACAAAAAGAAATCTTATTAACCCTTTTGAATTTTAACTTATTTTATTTTATATTGTTTTTATTTCAAAAATTCGGTTTTTCAAAATATTTGTTTTCTTTAAAAATACTTTTGGGTCATTGTCGGTATTGCAAAATTGTCGTTTAATTGCCATGACCAACTTAAGAATGTTATTTTTTTTTAAAAGGAACAGTGTTATTATTTCCCATTATGCAAAATAATGTTATTATTAGAGCAACGATACTCTATTAAATTAATCAAGTGATTGTACTCAAATTGTTAACAAGGACAAGGATAAATTGTTTGGAAGAACTTGAATTCAATTTTTGGGTAAAACAATTCTTAACAAAAAAAGATTCTAGATTAAATTGACAAGTAATGCTATTTTTTTCTTTTTAACTTTTAACACTTGGTTAAATATTTTGTTTAAATATCACATTCCCAATAATTTTTTCACAATTTTAAAATAAGAACTTAATCCAAATATTTGTTTAACCAAGTGATTAGTTTCAAGTGGTTAATGACCTTCCAAACAACATTTTTTATACAAATCATTTTTACTCTAGTTATATTCAAACATAAATCACTTTACATTCAACTCGCTTTTCATCAAAATCAATTATTGTCATCGCACAAGCAAACACACGTTAATACTAGACGCAAAGAATACATGCAGCAGGTAAATGTACCTAACAAAATCAACCAGATGCAAAAGCTGATATATACACGCAACTATCATAAGAAAAACGGGCACATTAGGTAAGACTAATTTATTATGAATAATTCCAATTTCAACTGATGTAATGCATAAAGAAAACTTCTACATTAACGTAAATAAGAGTGGAGACATTACATTATTGTTATATTTTGTGTAGGATGTGTGAGTTAAGAGTCTTACATTAATTAGCAAAATAGAGGTTGAATATTTTATAAATGAGAAAACCCATAAATTTATTGTCTCTAAAGTTTTTGATAAAAGTGTTGTGTCTCTTTCACTAAGGTTGAATATAATGAGGATGGTTCCTCAAACTTCCCTCTGACCCAACACTATGAGGCCGCATGTTGCTGTGAGACCCCATATTTATCAAAGTATATCTTTTGATGGTGTACTTTTTCATTTTTATTTTTTTTATTATGAGAAGATATCTTTTTCGATGGTATATTTTACTTGTTTTGAGCAACAAAGCTGCCTAAAGTGTAAAAAAAAAAACTGAATATAACTTACCCAATAGCGCTTAGATGAGATGTCACGGGTCTCTTCTAACTTAACCAAGGTTACGGGTTTGAATACAGCTTTGAACATACAACAACGTTAAAACTCTTAGGGAGAACTTGCCGCCCATTTGAATTCCGCAATGCTCGAAGGATTAGTCTCCGCAGTTGCGTGCGGAGGATACCCAGTTTAAAAAGAAAAAAAAACGAAGATAACTTAGCGCAAGGACTCGGCTGTAATATTGCTAGTTGTTTCAACTAAAAATCATGAGTCCTGGTAAACTTAACTCAGTTGGTATGAATAATGCATAAAATATGCAAGGTTCGGGATTCGAATCCCGACAAAAAAAAAACTAAAAATCATGAGTTGGAGTTGTAATAAAATTAAAATTTTACAAATACAAGACAATCCAACAATCCATTTATCATAATAACTAATCTAACAATCCTACTCCATGCTGACGAGAGTTTTAATTTATAGCAACAAGTTCAATGCACAATTTGGTTACATTTCCACCTTTGATTTGGCACAATTGTCGATTAATAGATAAAAGTGATCGTCCCCCCAAAAAGATAAAATTGACCGTAATTTATATGCTAAAAAAAGTGGTCCTAATTTGAAAAGAATATTTCTTTTTCTAGGTAAATGTTAGTTGTTGGTGTATATTAATTTATTAATTAGAAGGGGAGAAGAAATGTTAGCACCTCAAAATCAAATTTTGGATCTCCTTCTTAAACTCTTTCAACGTGTGTCCTTAATATCTGTTTAAACTCCTTGGGTTTTGTTTGCGAGTTTGGGGAGAAGGTTTGAGAAGAAAAGGATGAGTAAGTTGAAGAAACACAGGAAAATGGAAGGGGAGAGTTTTAAGGGTTAACTTTTCTTCATAATACTAATCCCTCCTCATTTGGGAAACTAAAAAATTGTATTGAAGGAGAAAATTAAAGTTGTGCAACTTTTCAATCACAGAATTTTAGTAGCCTTAATTTCACAAGAGCTAGCTGATGTAAACTCACGTAATCTTGTCTTAATTATGGTAAGGGGTGCTAACATACTTTGACCAAATCTTCTAAGGTGAACTCAATGTCTCCCACAAAGTTAAGTATTAAGGGTACGATTTGATGGCCATTTTTAGAGAGATATGATATGGTAAACATCATATTTTATCTTCATTAATCTTATGTTTAGTGAGTCAATAAGATATGATAAATCAATGATCTTATTTTATCATATTTTATATGTCTATTGTAAATCTTACTCTTAAATGAGACCGGGTACGAAATTAACAAGATAGAATAATGAATCGCTATTCAAAAATTACCCTTCAGAATCTAATTAAAAAATTATTCAAAAATAATATATTATTTTTCACTCTTTACGTTGTAATGTATGTAATAACTTTTCATAAAAAAAAAGCTACTATCACCAAAAAATGCATGTAGTAACTTTCAAACATAAAAAAAAAATCTAAAAGTCCTATAGTATCCAAAAAATTATATGTAATGTTATCCAAAGAAAAGGAAGAAAAAAATCCACTACCAAGAAGTGTGCAATTCCCTCTTGAATCAAAATACTTGATGAACCAATTTCCTAGCCACAACCATCAAAATTTCTTCAACTTGTAATACCTTGATCCACTTTGACAAAAACATTTGCAGTCACAGCCTCACTTGTTTCAATCACAACAAAATTATGAGACACATTTCTAAGAGCATGATTAGGAAATGTATTACCACTAGTACTTAAAGAATATTGAACATTTCTAATAAGGTTAGGAAAAATCAAAATTTTGTTAAAATCAGCAATCCATGATGTTCCATTTCCATGCAAAGATATCATTGCTGAAGTAGCCTTTAAATTCATACCATTCACAACATTTCTAGCAACAAAAACTTGTTCAATTTGTTTAAAAGGACTAATTGATGTGTCTAGTTTCACAATTTCAACACCATGATTTGATCCAGAGAACATGTTGTCAACAATGTTGAGACCATTAACAATGCCTTTGATTGATTTTAGAACAATCTTTGCATCACCAAGGAAGAAACTACTTGAAATGTGAAGTTGAACAGGATCTTCAGCAACAATGTTTGTGTAATCCATGTAAGAATTTACAATCCTTGTTTGTGTTAAACCTATTGAACAAAAATTATACATAGAATAAATTCATGTAGTAGTTTAAAGATAACAATTAACTTTAGGTTTAAAAATGATTTTAGTTCCAGCATATATACCATGTTATGCTTTAAGCGGTTCGGTCTGCCCCGCCTAGTTTTTTTAATAGTTAAGCAGGGCGAGCTAACTATAGAAAGCGAGTTTAAAACTTCGACTTAGCCTGCCAAAAACAACGGGCTAAACGGGCCGGCCTGACGGGTTGGGCCCGTTTTGCCACCCCTAAAAAATATATGTAATCCTTAACTTTAATATAAATAATCAAATAATTAAAAATTACCTGGTAGTTTCAAATAAATTCCTGTACCACCAAATCCACTAGCTTTATTATAACAATGTACACCAGAAATTGTGTTAGCTTGACCAGTAATCAAAATTCCAATAGCAGCAGAAAAAATCACAACATCTGTAATTGCATTATCATTCCCTTGAAGACTAATTCCAATGCCTGAAAATTTTCTTTCATTTTTGTCACCTCCTGCAGTTATGTGTTGACCAATGAAAGTGTTTCTAATGTATGTTTCATGTCCACTTTGGACTAAAATTCCATTTGTATTAAAATGTGTGATGTAACAATTGTCTATGTTGATTCTTAGTGAATTTGTGATTGAAATTCCTCCACCTTTGAAGTTTGAGTCTAGAAAGAGATCCCTGAGTGTTATGTACTCATAATTGTAGGAGGGTGAGGTTGAACCAAAATTTGACAAATCAATTAGATTTTTGTTTGATGGAAAATTGTTTGAGGCTTTTATTGTTCCTCCATGTATCTGTTAACATCAAATTCACAAAAATAAAATTAAAGTTAGATGTCAAATTTGATGTCTTTTGGATGACTTGACTTATATTGACTCAAGAAAAAAAGAAAGAAAAAAAACAGTGTATTTTACCTCTAAGAATGCATAAAAAGTCATTTGTCTAGAAAAGGTTTCTCTGTCTCTCTCTTATAATACTATTAGCATGTTTCGATTGAAAGTGAGATTGACAAAATCATGGTATACCATAGTGGTTTTTACAAAAAAGTAAATTATGAAGCTTCAACAAAATTATAGTGTTGATAATTTTGTCAAACTTACTGCAATTTCAAACATATATGTTTGGATTGAAAGTAAGTTGGACAAAATCATGATGATAAAAACTACATTTTAAAATTTTAACAAAATTACTGCGTCGCTGTAAAAACTTTATGAAGGTAGACATGTCTTTTCATATTCTAGATCATTGACCTAATAATTTACTAAGAATGGTTTTTGCAAACATACCATGAGATTTCCAACACCAGCCCCTGGAAAATGCAAAGGTTTGCTGATCAAGTAACTTCCACCTTGAAGATTAATCTGAGCACCTCCAAGGTCAATTATGCCATTCATCAAAAACCCTTTACTTGGACCTTTTGCAGCATCTGCTATGGCTGCAAGAAGGGCTTCAGTGCTATCTGAATTTCCTGTTGGATCAGCACCATATGATGTCACAAGGTACTCATGTGATTTCTTCAGATCCTGCATTAACATCAAAATTCTAAAATATAAATGATTGTGAAGTCGATTGCATTTTCGACTGTATAATCCATATTTTTCTACAATATAAAGGTTTGTAGCATAACCAAACCAGCGACCGCATTTAATACCTTGACCACAATTTAAAACTATGTTTAACTAATGACATATTTGAAGGGAATTAAAATTTATAAGCATGATTGATAAGTTACCTGTGATGGCATAGGAGAAGGGCTAGGAGAGGGTGAGAGTGATGATGGTGGTGAAGCAATAGAATCATGTTTGGTTAAAGAGGCTTTGAATGCAGTCAATTGAAGCATTGCATCACGATGAGTGCCTCCAGAAATAGTCCTTAAAGGTAACTTAACTTTATAAGCATGAGTTACAAAGAAACAAGGCATGATCAGAAGCATGAACCACAATGGACTTATTCTTGCCATTGTGGTTTTCATTTGGTGAACCTATTTGAGAAAATCAGGTTATAGAAGAATCAATTTTGAAAAAGACTTTTGTTGTGAGAGCATATAAATAAGGAGGAAACAACTTAAAAAGGAAAGAGGAGATGGAATGTCAATATATAGATTGTGGAATGGTTTACTAAGATTGACTACATTAAAAAATGAATAAAAAGTCATGTGCATAAAGCTCTCGCATACGCAGTATCCAGGAAAGGGTGCTATCAATTGGTGTATCGTACGCAGTCTTACCGTGTTTTTTTACACAAGAGTTTGTTTCCTGAACTTAATTCAGTCACGTGACAACACATTTACCGTTGCATCAATGATTCTCTTCATATTGATTACATTATAAAAAAAAATAACAACTAAGAGTTGATTATCTGCACACATCGCCAACATCATTTGAACTATGATCGTAGTTGTTAGGTTGATCTTTAGATTTATGTAGTAAATTTTTTGTCCCTTCACCTGACAGAAAAGTAAGCAGTGACATTTACAAGTTTGACATGATGGAAAATAAATTTTGGAAATTGAAGAGAAGAGGCACTTTTGTTGAACTAAAATTCTGTCATGAAATTATTGAATAGGGAGGGACCAGGGACCACCATTCATGTCATAGACTATACTATAGGAGAATTGGTTAGGTTGCTTGATTAGAGAAAAATAGGAAATTTATTTTAGGGGTTAAAAATATTTCATATTTCTTAATATTCTAATACATTCATTACTTTGGTAAAAAAAAATTACATTCGTTTCTTTGATATTCTATGACAAATATACAGAGAAAAAAATAACAAACAATTTGATGTTTACGGAGTATGCAATTTGGAGTATGCAATAAATGGAGTATGCAATTTGGAGAGAGATAGACACATAAAATAGATAGTGGGTCCCACTATTAAGTGGGTTCCACCATCATTAATTACTTTTTTAAATTTTTTTTGTGTCTATATCTCTCCAAATAGATGAAATGGATAGAATAATAAATGGAGAAGATCTTAACTCCGGAAATATATATTTCTTGGGAGAAACTCAATCTATGAAAAATTAATAGAGTAACATTTGTCATCTTATAAATTAATTTTGTAGGAAGAATTATATCTAATATAAAATCTTAATATGATATTAAAGTGTACTAATTTAGACCATCCACACACCAAAATTGATATCCTTGAGTGTAAGAAGATATATTGAGAATACTCATCAGTTTTCAAGCAGATATCTTAAATAATATTCCCTCCGATCATATTTAATTAGAAAAGAAAGTTGAGTCAACAAAAAATGTTGTAACTGGTTAAAAATTGGACTAAATACATCATTTTTTGTTGACTCAAACATCTCTTAGATAGGATCAGAGGAGTAATATTAAAAAAATATTTAGGAAATTATTATTACAACATAAAAAGGTTGAAAGATGGATCATGTGACCATATAAAGAGTTGTTATATGTATTCCCTTAGATACTTGTTAGCATGACTCTTTCTTTAATTTTGTTCACATAACATCACACGCTTGTTAGCATGACTCTTTCTTTAATTAGGTTCACATAACATCAATAGTTGTTAGGAGTATTTAATCAATTTAGCAATTTGATCATTTATTTCTACGTTGAGTTTATACGGTGTTTTTTAGATAGCTGAAATGGTAAAGCCATTAGAAACTCACACATGCAACTGGAGGAGTCGGGTTTAAACCGCAATTATGACAAGTTATTAATCACTTATTATGACAAGTTATTAAACCCCAATTTTGTAAGAGAAATTCTAATAAGCATCATTTTGTAAGTAGTCCATTGTGGACTAGTACTTAATAATGTTTAAAACTCCTACGATGATATTTGTAGTCTCTTGATAATAGATGTTAATGGTTCTTATTATTTTCACGATTGAAACAATGACAACTAGTTTGATTAAAACAACAAAATATGAATATGCAACTTATATTAAATCGACATTAATCAAGTAACCATCTTTATTAGAAGTAAGAAATATAGTAAGTTTTTATTTTTATAATAGTATCATCAATTGTGCTTGAAATTGATCTAATAATTTTAAGTATTGTTCTACGGTAAATCATTTATGAAGTTAGTTCATTTTAAAACTCATCCATATGTAAATATATAAAACATTTTACATTGGCCTAAACTCATATATTTATTTATTTATTTTATAAGAAACTCTTCAAAGGGATTTTCTTTATTTGGTGAAACTCTTCAAAGAGATGATGAAACCTATTGTAGAAGTTTTGGTGAATGGATTATTAGTCCATAATTTACCACGCAATTCCGCAATCTACGGAATCTTTGTCAATAGGGTGACTAGGCACACACAAAAGCAGACAAAGGTACGAAGACAAATTTATGCATGAATAATATATGACTCATGTTTCTAAGTATGTGGATGGAAACACCAGAATCATATAGTAAAAATTTATATTAAACCAGTAAATTCAAAAAATTACGGCAGAAAAATTCTAAACATATACTAAGTTCACATTTCAATTTCGCAAATTGACCTTTGTACGTTCACTCAGAATTGTAGGTACACCAAAACATAATATTAACCAACTACCTTCATCACATTATTTCTATTATATTTCACAATTGTAACCAAAAAAATAAATAAACTCTCCCTCATAGTAATTCAAATTCCAACCAGATTCATATTTGTTTACTTTTCAATTTAAAATGAAATAAACAATATAGTAATTCTAGAAATTATTTCTTTCATGAGATTAGCATTTTTGTTAATTAAAATAAACTCCATTTTCATATTTGCAATTATTGTATAAAACTGCAGATTAGCTAGGTAATTGAATTGCAGGCCACTTCAACTGCCAAATTATGATGGCTAGAAGGAACAAATAATGCACTACATGAGAAGTTAAGATATTATGATTGTGCTTAGCTTCCCTTCAATGATGCTATTGAATTTAGTACTTCATTTTGCTGCGTCATCTTGAAGGGAAAGTAAAGACAAACCTCGTGTGCTTATACTTGACTCTAACACTACATGGACATGACATGGCTTTTTGAATAAGTCCATTAAATATGGGTTAGGTTGAGGTCAGTAATAATAATACATGTGATGAGGAATTTTATGCACTTTACCACCAAACATAGTACATGCATTGTTCTTCTGTTTAGGGTATTATTGCTTTTTACGCTATTCATTTTTACAAAATACTTTCTTTCAAAAATACCTCTAATATTAACAAGAATCTACCCTACCATTCATTGGCATTGCATTTGAATGGTTGTTGACACCCAATTTTAATCGGATTTTTCTAAAAAAATAAAACTAATATAATTGTCATTCATAGTAAATATTCATCCTTATGATATAGTTGTATTATGTTGTTTTATTTTAATAAATAAAAATCTAAAATATATCCAAATAAGGCACATTCATGAAGTTAGCCTATTGTTTCCCCTAAAACAAAATGTGAAAGCAACTATTTTCACTTTCATTTTGTTTCTTCACACAATACAAAAATACCAAAATACCCCAACACCAGTTAATTGTTGCTCGCTCCACAACAACATCTGTCGAGCGGCAGTTTACTGTCATGGGGGTATTTTGTTCTTCACACCGTGAAAATACTAAAATACCCCCTACGACGGTTAATTGTTGTTGGCTTCACAACAAAACCTGTCGAGCGACAGTTTACTGTCATGGGGGTATTTTGTTATTTTAGCGATGTGTGGGAGCAAAAATAAAAGTAAGAAGAACAATTCTCAAAAAATGAAGGCCGTTGTTTAGGCCCATCATTTGTAAAAATATGAGGATTTCTTTCATTCTTACAACAAAAGTATAAAAGTATGAGGATTTCATTTTCCATCCTACACACACCTCTCACGCGCTCTTTATATTACCATTTTGCCGATATTCGAATTACATAATCTAAAACGGTTTTGAGAAATTTTGGATTATATAATCCAAACGTACTTCAAATACATGAAAAGAGAAAAACTTGTCAGTAAATCACGTCATAATTTCTATCACATAATACAATAATATAATGCTACAACAATAATAATGGCAGCAACATAATTGACACAAATAATGTAATATAACCAATGATTTTCACTTTTCACTTGTTTTGTGTTTTCATTCAATTTCAAAAAAGTAAACGGCAAATATTAATATTACTAGTATTTTATTGAGGGTGAAACATTCAAGTTATTAGCAGAGTTACAAGAAAACATAGTGTTATAACCTAACTTTTTTTTCTTTTTTGAAAGAGTAACCTAACTTTGTATATTTACTACTTTGTGTGGATACGACATTGATTCCCTTTTTCTTCAGTCCAAACTTATTAGGCTGCATAATTACTCAAATCTTCCATATATGAGTGTATAGTCTATATTTTGGAATTGGGCCTTGAAACTAAAGTTACCATTCTGCTCCAAGCCCACTTAACTATTTTGCATATGAAAATTGTTTTTCTGACATCAAGAGCTTCCTAATAACACATGGAAAATACCAATTTGCCCCCATAGGTAGTTAACTACCGTTGGCTAATCCGGCAACAGTTAACTACTGCTGATGTCAATGGTAGTTAACTACCACTAAAGCCATGGTTAGTTAACTGCTGCTGCGTTCCTGGTTCAAATTCCAGCTGATTTCTCCTTCCCATTTTCCCCACATTTGAACATGTTTATAGATAATATTTTGAACACATTTTTTCACTCATTTTCATCCAATTTCAAATTCATCAATTCTAAAACATATAAAAAGTAAAACTAATTTTAACATGATAAAAATAAAACACAAGAAATAATATAAAAGATACAAAAATGTCATAATATTACATCATCATCACCATAGTCAAAATGTATAAATAAAAACCTACTGATAACCAACCTTGCTGTCTATGCCCCTTGCGCTGCCTGGCAATCCGATACAAAAGGGCAGGGCAAGTAGTACTGCCAATCTGGATCATCTCCTGCACCAGCTCCTCTTTAGTCATGGTGGCACTCATGGCCACATCATTATATGATATCTGCACGATATCCTTGATGATCGTCAATGTGTCAGGTATCTCTCTAGCATGCTCCTCCTCTATAAGTTGCTCCCGGTTCGCCGGCCTGGGAGGAGATTCTTCATCAGGTGGGATAATCCGAGGGTGAGAGACTTTGGCATACCAAGCTATGTAGCCAGGCTGATACTCCCATGTTATATCACACCTCTGTCCCTAATCATTATAGAACCACGGACGGGGGTCTCTAAACACATTAGCCAGCATATCCACATGAATCTCAGGGACATCTGACGGATGTCTGGGGACGTCATGTACAAACCTAAACTGCCTCTTAACCCGCTCAGGTAAATGACGGTACACACTCTCCTCCCCGCACATCAGCCATTCCAAGTAAGTGCAAATAAGCGGAAAAGGGTGCACCGCTCTGTGATCATCATATGTAGACCACTTCACGTCATCCACCTCTAAGCGATCCAGGAGTCAGCGGTAATGGTGCACAGTTGTATGCCCTATGGTAGTAAGCCATCTCCCGGCACATGGTCTCTCCGGCTTCCAGCTCTTGTTATGCTTCCTTGAGTACAGACCTGGCAAATGCTCCAAAATCCATCCCTGCAAAAAAAATAATACACAAAAATAAATATTCGAATTATATCCTAAATAAATATAACAAAATGATAAATAAATTATAAAAACTTCAGAAAAATATTAAAATAAAATCTTAAATAAATGTAGACGAACTTAGAATAAAATATTAAATTATTACCATAAGAAGGGTCACACATCCAGCCATCGTCTTGTTACGTAGACGAACATAATCATCAAGATAATCATACAAGTAAGCTAAGATCATCCCTCCCCATGACCCACTCCCAATAGCATTCAAGTCCACCATACAATTAAGATATATCAAGTCGATGTGTCTGTTAGTTTTGTTAGTGAACAATTGATAAGTGCTCAAAAGTAATATCTTTCATGTGTTAAAATAGGTATTTTAGTGACTTGTTTTGCAAATTATCTAAGGAAAAACAATCATTTGTTGTAATTTTACAATTTATGCTTTACATGCCTTACTTTACTCAATTTGTGCAGGAAATGACAAGCAAGGACCAAGAAACTACCTTCTGAGCCAAGGTCAACTCGCTTGAAGCGACTTCAGCTCGCTTAAGCGAGAAAGTTCTAGAGAGAACCACCTCATCTCGCTCTAAGATCGCTTCCAGATCGCTTTGAAGAGAGGTCAACTCGCTTAAAGCGACTTCAGCTCGCTTAAGTGAGAAAGTTCCAGAGAGCACAAGCCCATCTCGCTTTTAGCACGCTTCCAGCTGACTTCTGAAGAATGAAGGCAACTCGCTTTAAACGACTTCATCTTGCTTAATCGTGTTTTGTGCCGAGAGCAAAAGGAAACTCGCTTCCAACGCACTTAAAGTGAGATTCAGCAAATTCAGTGGATAAGGTCCATGTGGCAGCTTTCCAATGTACAAAGAGGAATTTCCTGGCAACACACTTAAGTGACTTCAGCTCGCTTGAAGCGAGTTTGCCCGAATCCAGCCCATATAAATAGCTTTCTCTTTCCAAGGGATCTTTTCACTGTTTTATTCATTTTTCTAGTTTTAGAGAGAGTATGGCATTTCTATTGAGAGAAACACAAAGCAAGGGTGTAAGGAGTAGATTCTTCCCAAGATTTGTTGAGACATCATGAATCTTAGCATGGAATCTTCATCTTTCTTCAATCTTTTGCAAAGCTTTCATAGATATATGTAGCTACATCTACCCTTGTGGGTTTTGAGGTATTCAAACAAGTTATTATGTAATCTTTGATCATTTAACATAAGATTCTAGCTTATTTATTCAATATTGTTATTATTCTTATGTTTAATGCTTTATTTAATATTTGAAATGTTATTGAAAAACACTTTTGAATTTAGGGTTAGAATAATAATTTATCAAAGTTTTTATTCTAGACATAGAGTTTAAGTTTTGATAATCACTTTGTAATCAAGAACTTAATGCTATTGGATCGTTTAATAGATTGAGAAATCGTCGATTAAACGATATGATTGAACTCATGAAGTTATTTAGACATAAATAACGATTGAAATCATGACATTATTTAGACATGAATAATGTTGTTGAGTGATTGTGATAATATCGTTTAAAAAGCTAGAATCTGTTATTTGATCGTGAGATTGCAGTTGTTACGCTTGGTTGATTAACTCTAACCCCAAGCGAAATGGCCCTATCTCGTCTCTATTTATTTTTATGCCAAATAGTTTAAATAGTTTTACACAAACAAACATTTAAACTCAACCACTTAACATGATAAATGTCGTTAAAATGCTTTTGACATACGCTATTCCCTGAGGAGACGATACTAATATAGTCACGTGTAAATAGTAATATGACATGTAAAAATCTTACATCAACAACGCACTACCGACGAGATATAGAAGAAAACTCCTCACACACACCACTGCCTCCTCCTATCCCTCTCCGGCAGCTTCTCCCTCATCTGTGGGTCGTCCAGTCGTCTAGCTACTATCAGGTGATCCTCATAAAGCCGTTTCAGTGTGGGATAACTAATATGAGCACCATACTCACTCTTTGACGTAGCACGGGCAGCAGCATCTAACATACCCAACAACCTAGTCATCTCTGTAATCCCATGTACCCGATCCACTACCACGTCATGGTCCAGCATGCGGCCCTCAATAGGAAGGTGGAGGAGATTAGACACATCGTCCAAAGTGATTGTCATCTCCCCCACAGGTAAATGAAAACTAATGGTCTCTGTGTGCCACCTCTTACAGAGAGCACATATCATGGCATGGGTCACACTCGAATACCCGGTGTATATCAGATCATGTAAGCCAGACGCCTCCACTGGATCCCAAAACCACCTCAAAGTCTCCTCTGGCTTAGAAAGCTCTCTCACCTTTCTCTCTGAATTTACACTATGATACTCCTGATCATACCACATCTAAAAATCAAATTAATTAAGACATTATCACTACAAATTTTAATCACTTTAAATCACATAAAACTAAATCACTAACATTTAATACTTAATAACTAAATAACCTAAAACTATTAACATTTAATAAAACATTTTAACATTTAAATCACTAAAGAATTTAATAAAACATTTTAACATTTAAATCACTAAAGAATTTAACATTTAATAAAAAAATTAAAGAATTTAAAGAATTAAAGCACTCACATTTCTATCGTTCACCTAGAGAGGGATCACCACGTGCTTTGCGTAGTTGGAAAATAATGTTGTGGTCTGAAGTCCTCCAGGAAAGGAAGGCCCTACAATTGGCACGTCATGTGCCACCTCATCACGGTCACGACGTTGGCCAGGCTCGGGCTCAGTCAGGCTCAAGCGCAGCCGCATGCACATGACTGTCGTCATCTTCTGCCTCAACATCCTCGGCCTCATCATCATCGGCCTCTGCCACCTCCTTTGTCCTAAAATACTGAGATGCCTCCTCCCCCGGCTGATTAAACATAGAGTCCTCCTCCATCCAATCATATCCATCAAATCCCTCCGCATACCCGGTATACTCTTGCGCTTGTGTCGGATCAACCACCTGGGAGTAATCCATATGTGACTGTCAACACTCACCACCTAGCCTCGCGTCCCTACGTTTTCGGGTCTTTGGGACATACGGGTTTTGCTCTTGCCTCTCCTTCCGATGGCTAGCGGTAGTCGCTTGTTTACCTTTGCGCATCCTAGCCTCTTTAATACGTCGTTGCTCCTCGTCTTCCGCCCCAGACATATCTGTGCAAAAACAAAATAAAAAAAACAATAATTTAGGCATTTCATCAAAACTATATACTTTAACAGTAAAAACAACCTAAGACATTGAACAATGGATCTAACCCTCACATTATATACAACACCAAAATGCAAGTAACATATCACAAAATAAACTTAGGCATTCATCAAACTTAATATAACAAATATACATTCATCAAACTTTATGTAACATACAACGTTATGTCATTCATCAAACTTGCAAAAAAAAAGCAAAAAAAAAAAAACTTAGAAACATCATAACATATATACATTACATAATTTAACATATTTGCAAAGAAATAACGTAAATAAAGCAAAAATGTCTCACTTAGGCATTTCATCAAACACCTTAAGTGCATTCTAATTTACTAGCACAATTAGTGTTATTTGAACATCTAAACAACTAAATTGTATCTACACTTACTCTAAACAACAATTCTGGCATAAACAATCCATTACATCCATCTAATTCACTCATAATTAATAATTTTTAAAACTAACCTAAATAGTAAAATTTTGCTAAAATTATAAAAACTAACACCATAAACAACCTACATTGCATGTAAATAGGAAGAAATTGACTTACTTGTGATTTACTTGATGAAATTAGGATGATTTTTGAGCAAATTGAAGTTTGGGTGATTTTTGGTTATATTTGAGAAGTTTTGCATGTGATACTGTAACCAGAAACTAGAGTTTCTGTATTCTTATGATGCAGATCGCAGCGGTAGTTAACTACCGCTGGCATCAACGGTAGTTAACTACCACTGACCTCAGTGGTAATTAACTGTTATCGAATTATCAAACAGTAGTTAACTACCGTTGGGGGCAATTTAGTATTTTTTTCATGTGTTATTACGAACTTATTGAAGTCAGAAAAGCAATTTTCTTCACACTCTTTTACTAAATTATTGAAATCACATAAAGGACAACTAAGTCGGCAAGAGTTAAGTAGAATTGATGTTGAACCCCTTTCAACTACTCACAATTTCAGTTGGTACTTAAATATTTCCTCCGTCTCAAATTATATGACAATTGGACATTTCACAAGTATTAAAAAATGTAATTAATTTTATGAGAAAGAAAAATTTGTTAGAAATATAATGGTTCATACAAGTCCTTTAGGGTTTTGATGATAACAAAGTATTGAAGAACAATTGGAATACTAACATATGTTCAAGTGTGCATAATCTATCTATCATAAAGAAGGTCAACCAGAAGTTAATGTCCTTAGAAGAAGGATGCCTCATAGAAGGTGGAGAGTGATCTCAACAGATTCTTTGAAGGTAATCAGACACGGAATCTAACTAGCATACTTTGATCGGAAGGACCTAGAATCCAAGTACACCTTTGTCTTATTCTATCTACGTGTGAAGCCAGACAAAGGACCTCAAGAACAAAGAGAATACAACGGATAATTCTTTCATTCAGCAAAGGACTTTCCAACGGAATTATCCATATCAGGAAAAGGATCAACATTATTGATCAAAAATTCTCAACGACTCTATTTGCGCTGACACTCTTCTCCAACATCTCTCAAATCACTGCATATAAAAGGAGCTGAAGACCTGAAGAAGAAGCAACAAGACTTTGCTATTTTTTTGTGACAAATCTCTGTCAAATCAAATAGCGCAAAACACTTAGGATTTATTTTGAAGTTTATATCTTAGAAATCCTAAGGAGTTTGTTCATTTTTTCAGTTTACACTACCATTGATAAATTAAGTGTAAGAACAAATTAACTTGTTTGCAGTTGTGCAAACATTTTAGAAAGTCTCTCGCGTGCTTGCTTGAGCATATAAGTCTCTTGGTGAAACCTTGAGCACCTAGGAAGTCTCAGTCAGTTGTGATTGAGCAAGGAAAAGTCTTAAGCAGTTGTGTTTAAGTAAAGGGAAGTCTCTTGGAGTTGTCCTTGAGCAGGAAGCCTTTAGGTAGAGTCCTAGAACATAAAAGTCTTTTGCAGTTGTGCTTGAGCATTGAGAAGTCTCTTGGAAGTGTCCTTGAGCAATTTGTAATCTTGTGTGATTATAGTGAAATCGCTTGGAAGTGCAAGGGAACTGTACTATTCCTGGATTATAGGAGGAACAAGTATAAAATTGTTTTGTGTCTACTTTCTCTTTCTCTTTGTCTATATCTTTGTGTTCTGAACTTAATTTGCTGCAATCAGACTCTGTATCAGAATCTATATACCTTAGATTCTGATCAAGTCTTAACACTCAGAAAAAGAAATCACAAAAAGAGAACACACTTCAACCCCCTTCTTATGTTTTTCTCATCTTCAATATTTGTTTTACAAAATTGTCCTTAATAAATGTTATGGAAAAGATAAATTAAAGAATTGAAAAAGGAGAGAGTAATAAATAGATAATGTTATAATATGAAAAGTCACATTAATGCTTTATTGATATTCTAAAGTGACTTATAATTTGAGACAATTTCATTTTTTCCAAAGCGACTTATAATTTGGAACAAAGGGAGTAACTTCCAATAGATCCATTTGGATGTTTCTAATATTTCAGTCCAAAGAACCGATTATAAAGGTGTGTTTGATTTGCTAATTATCAGGGGATTGAACAACTACGTTTTGTACCATTTTTGATATAGAAATTATTCACAACATTGGACAAAACAAGTATCGAATGAGGACTAAATAAACCATGGGACAACTTTTTGTCAAAAGTAGTAATTATAAAAAAATATTAAAAATCTTTTTATTTTCTAACGTAAAAAATATTATCTCTCCGTCTCTCTCCAATATAGTTTTGTATAGTTCTATACTCTAATGTCATACACTTTTTTGTTAAGTACTTACTATTTTGCAAATCAAATGTACCGTAAAACAAATCTAGGACCCAACTGTGTTATATCCATTATTTATATGATTTTAAGAGGACACTTAATCTCTATTTTATGATTTTAATTCTCACTTATCTTTGTTCATTCTCTTATTTTTGCTGAATTGATCATGAAATGATTTTTATTTCACTTTTACAAAATCATGAAATGACAAATAGTGCAAACTGGTTCAATTTAATGAGTTTTGGATGCAAAAATACCTACTTTAAAGTCTCGGTATGATTTACAAGTCTATTATGTTGCCACTTAGAAATCAATCAGCAAAGATGCAGATAATATATTTGATTAGTTTTTTTTAAAAAAAAAATTAATATCTTCCTCGCACAATTGCGAAGAATAACTCATCAAATCTAATAGATTTAAATGAGCGGCAAATTCTCACTAATTTTTTTAACGTTGTTGCATACATTAGTTTGTGTTCAAATTGAAACATTGATTAAACTATAAAATACTTATATCATCTTATTTAAATGTTGTTAGGTAGGTTAATTAGTTTTGTATCTTGAACTTTTGTATAGTCCTCTTTTACGCACCAGATCTTGTGTTTGAGGGGAATTTAACTATTTTTCATTACAAGTCTGCTTCAGAAATATTATTTAGAATTAAACTACAATTGAATATAATTAGATGAGTGCAAAAATTATAATATACAAAAGTTATAATAAACATTTTTCTTCAAAAAAAAGAAGTTATAAACTAAAAATGTATATAAGTTAAATTTATAAATTATTGTATGTATTGACGTCTCACCTTTGTCTTGTAATATCTATCTTACTATGACTAAGAAAGGGCTGCATCTCTTTTCCTCCATCTTGTATTCTTGTGGTACGCCAATCATAATACTTGCTCAAAAAATACACTCCACTTGTATTATTATTATTTTTTTTATTTTGTTACAATTCCACTTGTATCTTTATTCACTAATAATACTATATAAAATATTGTACCAAAAAAGTTATAATATATAGAATATATATATTTGTGACTTTTTTTAATACGATATAGTCTACGCTTCTTACAAAAAACAGAGATTTTTTTTTTTTTTTAATTAGACACATTAATATTTCAAGCTCACTCTATTTTAGCAACATTAAAAGGGAATGATATTAGAGAATGACAAAAAGAAAAAATCCGCATATAGAAATATAAAAATGGTTGTTAGGTGTCCCATATCGACTAGATTAAAGTGATTGATGTGGTATTTAAGTCGTGAGATTCTCCCACTCAATGGACTAATCTTTTGGGTTGGGCTCTCCTCGTGGGCTTAAATCTTAACAATTGATGCTTTTTTCATTGAGAGTTGAACCACGTAAAGAGCTACTTATAGGCTAGATTAAAGCGTGTCCATCGAATACTGATAGGTGAATGAAGTCGCCAAAAAGGAAAGGGTTACCACCGTGTGAGTGTCGATAGAGTGAAAGCCTTCGTAGACGTCTACTTAAAGTGATTGATGTGATGGACTAGTCTTTTGGGTTGGACTCTCCTCATGGGCTCTCTTGAGTCGATGCTAATAAGGTCAAGTGGTTTTGGTGGTGGTAGCCTTGAAGCTGGAATGGTGACGGTGTCCGATGGTCTAAGGGATGGCGCCAGCGGCAGAATTGGAACTAAGGCCATTGGATCTGATGGATGATTTGAAGCCTTGAAAACCCCTTGGTTAGTTACAATTGGTTAGCTTTTTTGCTTTCTATCCGTATTGAGTGGTGTCACCTTTGTGCTATAACAGTCATGTTCAACAAGGTTATCGATGACCCGACGCTAAAAAATGAATGAGTCTACAAAAGTAGTTTTGACATCGATTTTGCTACCAACACATGATTCTGACGTCTTGCTTAGCTTTTATGTTATTTCCTCTGGTAGATCTACCATTCCCCCATTGAAATCACTTGTCGAATTTTTCGTCGATGTTGTTAAATTCGGCTCATGCAATGGACTCGCATCTTGCAATATCTCGAGAATTCTTGCATACGACTCTCGAATTTCTAGTGCATAATCAGCCGTACTAAAATCGTGTTGTCTTTTGGATTCAGCCATGGAGGATATAAACAGAGGTGAACATGGTTGTGTTGGAGTTTTCTCGATTAAGTTCTGAACACCATGGGAAAAGCTTCCGGAGAAGTATTTACGTCACATATCCAATTTGGCTTCAATTCGGTCCCATGCGGTATATCCCGAATCGTCCAGATACACCAATTTCGCCCATTCAACATTATACTCAGCTTTTATTTTTTTCCCAATGAGCTCCTACAGATGTAGTTCATGACATGGTGACAATGAAAGCACCAATGTAAGGCTTCTCAAAATTGACAATGTAATAATTGAATAATTGCAAATTGATTATCAATTCAAAGAAAAAATTGATAGACGAGAACCCAATTATAGTTAGTGTTCTTAGTACATAAAAGAAGAGAAAAGAAAAGATACAAGAAGACTGATTCCTAAGATTAAGTCATTACTCTACCAGAGAGAGGAATGCTAGCAACAATCACTTTTCAACACTATCTTTAACATTCACTTTTTTATTGGATAAAATTAATGTATGTCCCACCACTTTGTGTGGGTTCATTTTCAAAGTGTAGACCCACAATGCCTTAAACCAACAAGAGAGTGAGTATTAGAGAGGGGAGTTTCTACGGTACACCTGTTTCATAAATCTATAAGTTAACCAAAAAATTTATGTAATAAAGAGATATTTATCGACTTTTATATTTTAGAAAATATTATCCCATAAAAAAAAACATCATTTCATTTTTTAAAAGAATTATACTAAAGTTTTTAACATTTTATTAAAAAAATAATCAATATTCACTATTATGAGTAATAAAAATTAAAAAAAAATTGAATTTTGCTTTGCCGACACTTTTGAAAAATAAAATATAACTATTATAATTATAAATGATAGAAAATATTTTTTTCTAAAGAAAATAAATCATTAAACTATTCATTTAAATACACGGGTGTACCGGTACACTCAAAATTTTTGAGTGTACCATAGAAAATGTCATTAGAGATAGTGTTCAAAAGAGAGTGTTGCTAACATTACTCCTCCTAGAGAATACCAAATAGAGAGAGAGGAATGACTTCATCAATATTCTTCATGTTCATTATTGATCATTTCCATGTTTATACACAATCAAACTTTCCTTGATCTTAAGATCACCAGTCACATGTTCATTTGTCTCAATCAATTATGGTATGTCAAAGTGTAATTCCTTATATGCCATTTTAAATCATAACATTGGTTTATAAAGGAATACCACGTGACAAAATATTATGAATGCTTTAGTGGGGTGCCATTTGTTTTTGTTTCCAAAAATTAATCAAGTAAAAGATTCCCCTCATTATTTAATGAGTCTTGCTATTTGGTGCGAGAAATTTCATGCACGACTCTTGTACGACATGCTCGTGAACACACAATTGCTTGATTAATGACATTCTTCTTGTTGGCTTATGGTATTATAAATTAAAAGATCAACTAAGATATAAATTATAATATAATAAGTTATAAATTACTCATAATCTAAAATTGTTGTGTTGTCGGTTGCACCATCACCGTCATGGTCAATGTTGCATCGATAAAAAGCATCACAACACATAAAGATGCTCCAAATTCATGTTTTATTCCCTAAATCAGTTGAGTTAAACTTAACTCACTATAAGATCAAGTGCCAAATGCCAAAGCATAGCTGTCTAACAAGGTTAATTACAAAGAGGAATGGTTCGTGCAATTTCAACGAATTTTTTTGTCGTGCCTTTTAGCGTTTTCCTTATTTAATATATAGAATATAGATTACAATTATTTCTATTATTATAGTGGTATGCATTTTGAGTATAATTTTTGTCGTTCCACTGATTTTGCTACTCTTCTCTTTAACCGGATCTGGATTCGGTCCAGCAAGATTCTTCGAACCAACATCACTGATTTTGAAAATTTCTAATCCGTTTAAAAATGGGTCGCCATTACCATAAGAATGCATTTGAATTTTGAGGTTAACTTTTTTGTTACTATTACTTTCACTCTTTGGAATCAAAACTGCGTAGTTTCGTTGCACTGCAAGACCTTTCTGATTTTGGGTCCATTTCATAACATCAACTTGTTCTTCAGCCACATTTCCTTGCAAATAAACGGTGAAGACTCGATCGCCTGCACTAGTTATGTTGGGGTCAAGTTCACATAAGTGGAGCCTAATCATATAGTAGAAACCGGGGTTAACTGGGAATTCCCATGTTAGGTTTAGGAGTTTGTTGAGAGTGGCATTGGTTCCTAAGTCACGTGATGATTTGAAGAGGTCTTTTGGTGCTATGTAGTCAGGTTTTACAGTGATGTTTAGCTTAC